>Ga0116142_10000053_pt1 | contig 138316 bp, 95 predicted proteins | sample AD_UKC033_MetaG_FD_89785 | JGI IMG/M metagenome (GOLD analysis project Ga0116142, IMG submission 89785) | Active sludge microbial communities of municipal wastewater-treating anaerobic digesters from USA - AD_UKC033_MetaG | ecosystem: Engineered > Bioreactor > Anaerobic > Digestate | place... | reverse complement strand
TACGCCACCGGCGGGGACTGCGCATCCGTGGCCGTCGTCGCCGTCATGGCGATGGCCGAAGTGCTGGTCGGCGCCGGCGCCGAGGCAAACGTCATGGGGTCAGGCGTCGGCGGCGTCGTGTCGTCCGCGAAACACTGCAATCCCTCCACGTGGAAGCCGTCCAGGCCCGCCTCCACAATGCTCTGCGGGTCGGCATCGTTGGCCGTGAACCGCAGCCGCATTGTCGCTGTGAGCGTGACGCCCGCCGCGTTGAGCGCCGCCTGGTTGATCACGTTCGATCCCCAGCTCAGTCCGAGGTCCGTGGTATGACTTGCAATCGTGGTCCAGGTGGCACCGCCGTTGTTGATTTCAACGAGGAGTTTGTCCACGGCGCCACTGGTGTTGGTCAACTCCAGGAAGTAGTAGTAGCTGATCGTGATGTTACCGGCGGACATGTCGATCACCGGGGAAGTCAGCCGCACGGCGCCGTCGTCTACGTCGGTGTTGCCCATCTCGTTCTGGGTGAGGTAGCACTGACCGCTGCCGTCGGCATCGGCGGCCGGATCGTACGCCCAGCTCGGATCGTTGACCGGCACGCCACGCTGCCAGTCGCCGCTGGTGGCCCCGAGGTTCTCCGCCGTCCACCCCAGGTTGCTCTGGAAGTTGTCATGGAAAAGCGTGACGACCTCGCCCACCGCCGTGCTCAGCACCGTGCCCGGCGCGCCGGCCGGGTAGTAAACCAGACCGGTAATGCTGCCTCGCGCGCTGAAGTAGTACTCGGGATCATCCGCGCAAGTGGCAGCGGGCAGCGTCGCCTGATACAAGTTGCCGCTTACATACGTCAGCGGCACACTCTGATAGCTGCCTCCCTGGTATCGGTAGTAGAACGTCGGGCTGCCCGGAACCGTGTCTTCCCCGATCGAGTTGACCTGCACGTCGATCACATAAGGCACCCCGGGCGGCATCAGCGCCGGGTACCCGTCCGGGAGCGAGATGCTGGTGCCGACGTTCACGGCCCCGTCACCCACCAGGGAGAACGGCTGGGGCCCCTGCGGCACGTTGTAGCCATATACCTCGATCGTCCAGGTGCCCGCCGCCGGACTGCTGACCAGCACCTGCTCGATGTTGTCAAGATGGTTCTCCTGCGTGCGCACGGCCGCCACGCTTGGATTCGTCGGGTTCAGCGTCCACGGATAGTACCGCGTTCCGGTGGGCCCCCAGACGCGCAGGTCCAGGTCGTTTACCAGGGCGGGATTCACGTTGGGCGTGCCCGGATAGTCGTCCCATGCCAGTGTCACCCGCAACTCCGGATCGCCGGCGCTGACGGTGACGTTACGCGTGTACGCCCCCCCGTGACTGACGCTATTCTCCACGAAGGCCCCGGTGCGCATGAAGTCGATTGCATCCTTGACCCGGATGGAACCGTAGCCGTACTGATAGTCCGGCCCGGCGTTGCCCAGGTCAACCGCCGTGTGGGCGTACCAGCACTTCAGCGTCGAGTTGCGGAACAGCGGCTGGCCGGGGAAATGTGCCTGGAAGTCCTGGATCATCAGGGCCGAACAGCCGGTCACCGTCGGGCAGGCCATCGACGTTCCGCACATCGTCGTGTAAGCGGTGTTGCTGGACGAGCTGCACGACGTCACGGCGTTGTCGCCGTTGCTCTGGCAGCCCGGCCCGCTGATATCCGGCTTCATGCGCCCGTCGTCGGTGGGGCCCCAGCTACTGAAGCTGGTCATCGAGTCGTCATTGGAGTTCAGAGCACCCACACAGAGGTGGTTTTTCGCCCCGGCGGGCGGCGCACTGCTGTAGTAGTCGCCGTAGCCCTCCACGTCACAGCGGCTTCCCTGACGCTCGTTCCCGGCCGCCCACACGATGCGAAACGGGGCACCCAGGCTGCCGCGCACGATGTTATCAATCAACTGGTCGGTCACGCCGTAGTTGCCCTGGATGGCGCAGTCGAACCCGTTGGTCTCCGTGTTGGTACCGATGGAGTTATTGGCGATGACGACGCCGTACGTATTGATCGCCTGGTTGTAGTCGGCCTGAAGATCCCCCGGATTCGTGTAGAGAAACGTGCCCGACCCGTCGTACTGGAAAGTGTAGGACTGAATGGTGACACCCGGAGCCATGCCCTTGTACGTGGCGTTGGCAACGCCCGCGCCACCGATCGTCCCGGACACGTGCGTGGCGTGGCTGGCCATGCTGCCGCTGTCCCGGACCGTCAGCCGGCCCTGGAAGTCCACGTGCGTCGACCGGGCCGTGCCGCCGTCATAAACCATGACGTTGACCCCGGAGCCCGTCAGGTTGTAAGGCGCGGCCTGCACCAAGTCCGCCTGCGTGCGGGCACGGTTGCTGTCGTTCATCTCACTCATTCGCGGCAGCGGCGGCTCAATCCACTGCACCGCATCCTCGGCCGCCAGCGTCGCAATCGCCGACCGCGGCAGCTCGATCACCAGCGCGTTGATGGTATACAGGACGTCGCGGACCACGGCCCCCTGCTGCTCCGCCACCCGGATCCCCTCGTCCAGCGGCACGTCCTCATGGTACACCACGTACGCGCCTGCAATCGGATCCCCGTCTGCGTCCCCACTCACGACGGACCAGGACGGCACGTTCCCCTCGACCAGCAGCGGATGCAGCTTCCACGCCGGTTGAATCTCCGCCACTGCTGCCAAGGCTTCCGTCGCGCCCAGCGCCGCCGCATCCAGGCTATCCGCCGTTAACGCAGCGAAGAACGAGTTCTCCCCCACGTACGCCAGCAACTCCAACCCCTCGGCCGCCAGGGCGGCACGCAGCGCGTCGCCCACCGGTCGGTCAAACTGCACGACCACGTGCCGGTCGCCGCTCTCCCGCGCTGCCACGGCGTCGAGCATGGCCGTGATCTGAGCCGGACTCTGCCATGGCACCGCTGCTGCACCCGTTCGCCAGGGTATCGGCGCCCCCGCGCCCGCCGCGGGCGCCCCCACGATCCCGAAGGCCACCGCAGCCACGACCATGCCCACCAACACCGCGTTTGCTGATCCAATCACCTTCGCCCGGATACACATGGGCCTCTCCCTTCAGCACGCCCTCACGGCGCAGCACAAGAACCAACCTTCAAAATCTGGTATCCCCTTTGAGGTTCAGTCGGCGTCGCAGCGGCCCAGGCAACCCCCTGGCCCCCCTACGACGCGCGACGCCGGCCCACCGCCCCCCACCACTGCGGCTCGACGACACACGCGCACTTCCGAAGCGCCCCCGCCGCCAAGCACGACGGTGAAGCCGAAGCCATTCTACCCGATCAAACAGGGTCGCGACAACTGGAAAACGTGCCCCGAAGCGAGGCCCGAAAAGCAGCACTTTCAATGTGTCGAGGCCGCCACCCCCGCGGACAGCATCGTTGATCCCCGCATGGCCGGCCCCCCCTGTGAGCCCCGAAATGGCAGGGAAGGCCCCGGCCAGCCGCCCCAACTCGTCGACGCGACGCTCGCACAACCTCTGCAACGCCCCCCTCGTGGCGTCCACCAGCTCCCGGCCGACCCCGCCGCGACTGATCCCGTAGCCGTCGGTGAAGTCCTCGATGGCCCGCTCGTACTTCCGCGTGCTGATCCCCGCCAGCAGCTTGCTCGAGACGCTCCGGGCACGCCGGGAACCGCTCTGGAACCTGGCCCGCGAGTTCGGCGGGCGGGTGATTGCGATCCGCACGAGCTGTGATGATCTTGCGTGTGTCCGCGACCGTGCTGCGTGGCGTGCCGCGGATCCCTCGGCGCCGGACTACGGCGTGGGCGTTCAGGCCTTCCTCCTGACGCGCGATGAGGTCGCGGCGCACCCGCTCGAGCATGACGCCGAGTTCTGGGAGCTCGGTGTGGAGGTCGTCGACGTCCGTACCAGCACGGCGCCTTCCATTACCGGTGCACCGGCCGCGTATGCCGACGCGCGACTGGTTGCGTCTGTCCTGGAGGAGAGCGGGCTTCTGGCATCCTCGGCCGCCCACGCCGTTCCCGCCCCCAGCCGCCGCGCGGGGGCTGCGACGTGAACACCGCCATTGATAGGACGCAGCCCCGCCTCCTCCCGGTCGTGCCGGATCGAATCGACCCCAAACCACCCGCCTGCGCCACCGGTAGAGCGACGCCTCCGGCGGTCGGTGACGGCCACACTAGGCCCGGACCGACAGCCCGCACCCTGCCTGCCCTCACGCCATCCGCCGACAGAACGCCTCCTTCTTCCGATCACCACTTACGCTGCCCATGACGCACGTCTTCCGTCACGATGGGTACATCCTCCATGAGCTCAGGCCCAGATTGAAGATGCCCTTTGCCGGACGGAGGCGACCCGCCCAAGCACCGCTCTCGCCGCCGGGCGCTGCCCGAGGCAGTCCCGATGGTGGCAGCGGGCGGGCAAAACCGGCCAAGTGTGGGCCGGTTCGACACCAGCTACTTCGAGAGCTTGAAGGTTCGGCGTACGACCCTCCCGGCGATGGCGTCGGCCCCAAGAGACCGAGGATGCTGGGCCGCAGATCGACATCCGGCACAACTCCTTGGTGGTCGGCTTCGCCCGCCGTACACCCGTCGGCCGTAGGCGGAACACGGCGCCACCCGAGGCGTTCGGCGTATCAGCCGCCGTCGGCCAGGGGGCCCGTGAATCCCTGCTCGAAATGGGCGAAGTCCTCAAGGTCCGTGTCGCAGTCCTGATCGATGTCGCTCAGCGGCCTGCCTTGCGCATCGACCGTCCTTCCCAGCGGCGTATGGTCGCACACGTCCTGCGCGTTCAGGACACCGTCATCATCGATGTCGGGGTCACACCCGTCGATCAGCCCGTCCCCATCGAAGTCCGCCTCGCACTCATCCGGCACGCCGTTGTCGTTGCAGTCGTTGTCGATCGCGTCGGCGGCGATGAGCTGGATGCTGTCCACCTGCCACCCAGCATGGCATTGACGACCGCGAAACGGAGTTTCAGGCAAACGACCGGGACGCAAAGTGAGCGAGTCCCCCTGCGGTCATATGTGCAGGGACCCTCACGCAGCACCTCCGGCTTCCTCCTGCCGCTGGCTGTATGGCCGGGTTCGGGTTAACGCAGGGTCACTTCTGCGAACCAGTAAAGACCAAGCTGAATACCGCGAAGTCAGCCAAGTCGACGTCGCCATCGCCATCGAAATCAAACGCGGCCAAGTAGGCATCTTTGCACTCCGCCGCAACCGTGTCCAGCTCGACGTCAGGACCGGTCAGAGCCTCTGCCATGGCGACGAAGTCGTCTCCGTCCACGTGTCCGTCTGCATTGAAGTCTCCGCTGCCAACGGTCTCACACTCATCAGGGATGGCCGTGCCGTTGCAGTCGGCACTTGCGCCCGGACCAAGTGCGTAGAGGTAGGCTGCGCCGGACAGCGCACCATAGTAAGCGTCCTTTCGCACGCCGAGAAGGATGTCGTCACCACATACAGACACCCAACCAAACCCATCATTCGCAAAGGCACCAGAAGGAACCAGTGTCTGTGCAGGCTGCCACGCAGTTCCTGTGCGACGGAAGACGTGCGCTGTGCTGGACGAGTCCTCGGCAATCGCGATCGTGTCTCCGGCAATCGAGGCGAAGAAACCGAATCGCTGCCCTGCGTGACCGTTTGGTGGACGCAGCTTTGCTTCAAGGTGCCAACCATCCTCACCGAAGCGGTACATGTAGGCGGACCCAGACTGATATCCGCAATCTGCATCATACCAGGCGCCGACGACCAGCGAGTCTCCGTCGATATCAACCGAGCGCCCAAACTCGTCGCCGGGCGCGGCGTCAACTGCGGTCAGCTTCGTCTCCTTCTCCCACTGCCCGTCAATCTCCCGGCAGATGTACGCTGCGCCTGCGTCGACATAGGGCGTGTCGTGGTAACGTGCGCCAACCGCGACCAGTTCGCTTCCGGGACTGCCGGAAACGGAAACCGGGGTACCGAAGCTGTCATGGTGCGCCTCGCCGAGCAGTTTGCGTTGAAGGACCCAGGAGCCGCCAAGAAAGCGATAAACATATGCGGCACCGGCGCTCGTCCCGTTCTCATCGTCCCAAAGCGCTCCGATTGCGATCACGTTTCCATGCACAGCAACGGACTGGCCAAACGAGTCACCGGGGTTTGTGCCGAACCCCTCAGGCAGAAGACGCTGCTCCAGACTCCAGACCCCTGCTGTATAGCGGAATACGTAGGCGGCGCCCGCGTCCTCGTGCACAGCGTCAACCTTCAGCGCCCCCACGACCAACACGTCGGCATCTAGTGCCACGGCGCTCCCGAAATTGTCGCCCGGCTGTCCGTCGCTGGGCACGAGACGCGTCGGCGGTCCCCATGACTCGCCCGCCTTACGAAAGACGTAGACCGCACCGGAGTCCGTTCCGTTGTTCGCACCGTCCTCGTACCGGGCCCCGACCGCTGCCACATTGCCAGCGATCGTAACGGCGCTGCCAAACTCGGCTCCAGATTGCCCGTTTGACTCTGGAGCGCGAAGCACTGGATCAACCTCACTCCAGATGGGTGCCAGGTCGCATTCGTCCGGCGTCCCGTTGCCGTTGCAATCATCGCAGGCGGGATCACCGGGGTCGCAATCGGTGATATCACATTCATCGAGAATCCCGTTACCGTTGCAGTCGCTGCACCAAGCACTGCCGTCACACTCCGCCAGATTCTGGGCATCGGGAACCAGGTCCCCGTTACAGTCTTGGATCACCGTGACGGTGTAGTCATATGTGGCACTGCTTGCCTCGTTCAGATACACATCGGTTGCCTCAACGTAGTACTCGACGCTGCCACCGCCGAGGAGGCGCGGTATGTCGGTGGACCACGAGTTGTCAGTGCCACTGATCATCGCAACGGTGGTCCAACTGCCGGCGCCATTGGTCTCGTAGCGAAGCAGCACGCTCGAGAGGCCCGTGCTGTCGGTTACGCTGGCGGTCACCGTAACGTCGTCGACGTTGGTTGGCTCAGCCGGGGCGTGGGCCACGTCCGAAATCACGGGATAGTCATACGCAAACAGCCATTGGCCGTGAGCCACGCTCGCGCCGTTGCCCTCATTGTCGGCCGCGCTTACACGCAATTGGTACTCGCCCTCGTCGATCCCGGCGGTGTCCCAGGTGCTTCCGAAGACACCATCTCCTGCGCCGCCGTCTCCGTGCATCCCGTCATCGTAAAGCGCAATGCTCGCGACCACGCCCTGCCCGATGCCCAAAACCTCTGCCAACGGCGTCGCAGGATCCACGCCGGACCAGTCGTCCCGGATATGGGCGGTGATCTGCGCGGTACTTCCGACCTCGAATTCTGGTGGGGCAAACGTGATGTTCGAGATGCTTGGCGGGATCGTATCCGTCAATCGAGACACCTGTACACTCGAGCAGCCGCGCTGATCGAGGTAGTCCTCGGCGCAGACCTCGAACGTGTTGAGCCCTGACTCAAGGGCCGCCGCGAAGGAGAAGCCTCCATCAAAGCCGATGGAGTACGCCGTCCACACACCACCGTTAATGCGATACTCGCCGGAATCCGCGTCCACGCGGATGTCGTCCGCAGCGAGGCCGGAGATGACAATCGTGGATTGTGCGGTCTGCGTCCCATCAAGTGGCTCGTGAATAACGATGCCTGGCGCCTGCGCATCGTACGGCGTGAACACCAAAATGGGGTTACTGCGGATGATCAGCGCGTTACCGTCACAAGCCCAGGCCATACTCGCACGGTTCCTGGACGACGAGGCGCCCGGCTCGCCCTGAAGCTCATAGAGCGGCGCTCCTGTCGTGGGATCATGTACTGCTACACCACCGTCACCGTAAAGCGCAAGACTGGCGAGCGGCGCGGTGGATGGTGCCCAGTCCATCTCAATGATGTCACCGATCGTACTGGTGAAACTAGTCAAGATGCCACCGTCCCGCGTGATCATGCGGACCCGTGATGAGTTCTTGTCGTCACTCCATGCCACAACCTGACTGTCCGGTGACCAGGTTGCATCAGTCGGTATCTTGCCATCCTGTTGACCCAAAATCGTCGCCACACGTGACCAGTTGCTCGTGCGGTAGATCTCCAGTCGGGGGTCGTTGTCGGGATTTCGATATGAAATCGCAAGCCGAGAGCCATCAGGAGAGAAGCTCAAGGCGCGGGGTGTACCTGCGACGTCGACGGGAATGGATGCCACATGCGAGTCATCGTTCTGAAGAACGAATACCTCGGACACACCCACTCCCTTGGCTGCACCCCACATCCCGTTCGCTGTTATTGCGGCCGCATCTCCGACCACGTCATCAGGTCCGTCAACGACAGTATCTGTAAACAGGTCGATGAAGGCACCTTCAGCCGTCTCGAAGCTCCAGTGCCCGTTGTCATCTACGGCGAATCCCTGGGAATGCGCCTGGATGGAAGTTGGTATCGTCTTGCTGAAGCTCCATGTCTGCGTCGAGAATACGTCGACGTATACCCGGCTATTGTCGAAGCAATAGGCTGCAAGTGTGTCACCGCCCGCGTCGAGCGCCTCCGTGTAGGCGGTGTGTGCACCGGACAGGCTGAACGCCAGGGGAACTGCCGGGATGGGCCCCACATGAAGATGAGTCAGGATCGTCACAGTTTCGTTATCGTATTCGAAGGTCACGTAGGCATCGCCGGTGGAGTTGGCACGCAGGTGGGCGTACGACCAGCCGTCCCAGTCGGTGCAGGTGAGCGTGAGCGGGTTCTGCCACGCAAGCGTCTCGTAACGGTCGTTCAGCTCTCCCAGCGTCGCCTCAAAGGTCACAGGGTAGGGTGGATCCGGCGGGAGTCCGTCCTGCTGGAGCACGCGTGCTTTCAGTTCATAGGTCGAGACCGTATCGCCAATGGACACTGGGCGAATGCTCAGACTGAGGTCGTAATCACCGCCACCGACAGCATCGAAGCTGGCGACATCCGAGAGTCCCCCGTCCGTCCATGCCGAGATATGAACCTGTCCGACCGCGGTTGGCCGGAAGTGGGTCACGGCCTGGCCCGCTGCGTTGGTGACAGCGACCTCGTAGTGGGTACCACACGCCCCTGTCGCATCGGCAAAACAGCCGCTGGCGCCATTCGCGCTGAAGTGGACCGTAATGCCGGGGTCGAGCTCACCCAACTCATCGTGAACCGTGGCCGTTATCGTCGATACGGAATGCCCGTCAACCGCAACCGGCCCGGTCGCAGTAAGCGTTAACGACGATGGCTGCGGCTCCTGCACGTGGAAGTTGAAGTCTAGGTCTTCGGCCTCCTGCCCGTTCGAGCTGGCCTCAAAATGCCCATAGTGCCAACCATCCCCGAAGCAGCAGAACGTGCCCATGAACATGGCGCCATCCGTGTAATCGGTGTCACCTGGAACAGTCGGATCCAGGGTCTGTGATTCGCTGCTGTCGATAACGACACGCACGCAGTCTGGAGCATCGTTGTCTGCGTCCGTGTAAGTCACCGTGAACGTACGCTCGTTCCATGCACCGTTGTGTCCAATATTCGGACTTGTTAGTACTGGCGCAGATGGGTGCTCAGCCACTACGGAGCACGTGATATAATCTGCATTCGCCGCAGCATCGATGGCCCCTACGCCAATCTCGTGTGACCCTGCCGTAACGCCAGACGTGTCCCACTCGATTGCGTACGTGTCCTCCCCTGCAGCAGGCATTTCCTCCTGCTCGACACCGTCAACGTAGAAGGACACGTAGACCACACCTACTGTGTCCGTTGCGGTGGCCTCGATAGTGGTTAAACCCGTGACGGTGGCCCCTTCAAGTGGAGTCACGATCGCGACTTCAGGGCCGTACGCTTCATCAACAACCTCAAGAGCTGATTCAGCAACAGCGAGCACGTAATTGTAGGTGTAAAGCTGAATCGTTTCCAAAAACACCAATGCGGGCTCCTCCAGAATCTGCCACGTCAATATGGCTGCCGAAACGGCAGTTAGCCAAGGCCCGGCAGCCGCCGGAAGCAGATGTAGGCCCGCTGCGACCTTTGTTAGCGCTTCGTCACGCGCCCAGTCTTCCACCAAGTCTACGACCGCCTCTGGCCATCGCTCGTCGGCGTCACGAATAGTCTGCATGGTGTTGTTACGGAGGGTTTGGTATATAACAATGAAGTCCTGCAAGTCCTGGCCGGAGTAGAGCAATGGGTCATCAATCAAGGCATTGTATAAGATCCATTGAATCAGAAGAACTGGATCAGAGTACTCCCAGTAGACCTCCTGCTCAAGCTGCGCAACGTCTGTGTCAGATTGCAGGTCATGCATGTATATGTTGACGCGAACTTGGTGCAATTGTGCTGGCAGCGGTCGGAAATCGGTGACCACGAAGGTATCAGTGTGCTGACCCGGGATGATTGGGTAACCTGAATATGTCCAACCGTCCATTGAAATATCACCCTGTGCGTCGACGAATGTGTGCGTGATCGCAAAGTGCAATTCGCCCTGTTGCAGCGACGAGGTGTACTGAAGATCGAAGTGGTAGACTCCTGTGTGACCAATGACAGCCAGCGAAAGCTCATCGCCCAGGATGAACTCCCCAACGTCTGTGACCGCGACGCTGGGAGCATTAAGCAACTGAATGGAGTCTGCGTTGGTGGGTGATGCAAACGGGACTATTGCCGTTATAAGTATGCCGAGAACGAGATTGTGTCGGTCTGTCATCGCGAGTACTCCCTTTGTGCAATCCGGAATGGCCCTACCAGCGACGTAGGTGATGTTGCCACTGCGCTCCACCGTGGTCTCCAGCCGTTCATCGTTTTGACGTTGCGGGAAACGCAGCGGCGAAACGCCGTCCGCCGGCGGCAGGGCACGCCTCTCCTGCCACCGTGTCCAGAGCGACAGCGATCCGGGAACGTCACGCAAATTCGTGCGTTCGATGTGTTGGGCAGATTCGCGGGACCTGGGACACACGGGGACCGACAGAAGCCCGGCGCAGGGTCGTGGGGGCAATCGGCGTGGCACCCCGGTCGCCAAGCGCACCACCGTCCACCCAGCCCCGTGGGGGACTAACGGCGCCTCGGACGCCGAGCCTGCCCCAAGTCCTGTCGCCCGAGCCACTTGCGCTCCTGGCCGACGGGTCCAACCTGCACCCGCCCAGCGCGAGCATCACCGACGCTGATGAAGCCACAATTGAACCCGGCGGCGTGGATCGCGCACGTTGAATCGCTGGCGCGCTTGAGAGGTGTCCGCATGTCTAGGGTTGGTCCCCAGCGGTGTCACCTGGCAGTCGCCAAGCCCTTCCTCTGGCCGTTCCAGCCTGCTAAGCTGAGTTTGATCCGAGCGAGATCAACATGTGTGCGGGTGGGCCAGCGTAATGACGGACACGGTGGAGCAGCTCTTGGTGCGTGCGGTGGCAGGCGATGAGAACGCGCTCGCGGAGCTGCTGGTGCGGTACGGTCCGCGGGTCCGCGCGGGGCTGGAGATCGGCGAGCAGTGGCGCGGCCTGCTTGATGCCGATGACGTGATGCAAGTCACGTATTTCGAGGCATTTAGGCACATCGGCGAGTTCAGGCCCGACGGCGAGGCCTCGTTCGTTGCCTGGCTGCGGCAGATCGCCCGAAACAACCTGATCGACTCAACCCGGGAGCTAGAGCGGCAGAAACGTCCCCCGGCCGGCAAGCGGATTCAACCCCAGCGGGATGAGGACCGGTACCTGGACGTCTTTGAGGCGCTGGGCGGTATATCGCGAACACCGAGTCGAAGCGCGGCCGCGCGGGAAGCGAAGGCGATGCTGGAATCGGCGATCAGCCAACTGCCGCCCGACTACGCCCAGGCGGTACGCCTGTGTGACTTGGCGGGGCTGAGCGCGTCTGAAGTGGCCGAGCGTATGCAGCGGAGTGAAGGTGCCGTGCGGATGCTGCGCCTGCGGGCTCGGGACTGGCTCCGCGAGCTTCTGGGGTCTCCATCGAGGTTCTTCAGCGACCACGCGTGACGCGACGGTCTGGATGTCGCTTCTACGGGAGCACGCCGGCCTCGCCGGCTCGGCGAGCCGGCTCTCGTGGAGGTGGTACCCGGCCAAGCTGGTCGGCCGGGGCGGGCGTGACCATGCCCCCGCCTCCGCGGGTTGCTCCGGCAGAACCGCTGGTGGAAGCTCGACCGCGAAAGACCCCCCGGGGTTAGAGAAGCCGGTTGTGCCGTCAGCGCTGTAGCCGGCCGTGGGTACAACCGATTCGGTTTCGCCGTACCGGTGGCGATGAGCCAGGTGGCTGCAGATGCTCGATATGAACGCCCCTGAGGGAACAGACCCATCCAGCCGCGAACGCTCGCTGGTCGCCTACGTTCTGGAACAACTGCGGGCGGCCCGGCGCTCAGGTGCAGAGACCCTTGCCACGGGAAAGGCATCGGGCCCACCGTCTGATGCGACTGCCTCCATCGTCGAGCGCCTGCGGGTGCCCCGTCCCTCATGGACGGGCTCCGGCCAGCGCTCTCTGCAGAGCCTGCTGGCTGACTCACTGCCGAACTACGAGATCCTGCGGAAAGTAAGTGGCGGCGGTCAGGGCATCGTTTACGAGGCAATCCAACGATCGACGAAGCAACGGGTGGCGCTGAAAGTGCTCAAGGCGGGTCCACTTGCGGACGATGCCATGCGCGCGCGCTTCGAGCGCGAGGTGGAGATTCTTGTCCGCCTGAACCACCCCAACATCGTGCGCGTCATTGACTGCGGCGTGGTGGTGGGGTGTTCCTACTACGTAATGGACTTCGTGCCGGGCCGGGAGCTGGACCGCTATGTCTCTGCGCACGATCTTCCGGTTCGGGACACGCTGCAACTCTTTGCGAAGACCTGTGATGCCGTCAGCGCCGCGCACCTGAATGGCGTGATTCACCGTGACCTCAAGCCGAACAACATCCTGGTGGACGCCGGGGGCGAGCCGTACCTGCTGGATTTCGGCTTCGCCAAGGTCGGTGACGCCAAGGAGGGCCCGTCCGCGCAGTACATCTCGATGCCGGGGCAGTTCTTCGGGGCGCTGGCCTGGGCAAGCCCCGAGCAAGTTGAATTGGGGACGCACTACGTCGACACCCGGTCGGACGTCTACTCGCTGGGCGTGATCCTGTTTCAACTTCTGACCCGGCGATTCCCCTACGACGTCTCCGGCACATTCGAGGATATCAAGCACTCGATTCGTTTCGCTGATCCGGCCCGGCCCAGCGGTCTCCGTAAGGAGCTCCACGGCGAGGTCGAGGCGATTCTCCTCAGGTGTCTCCATAAGGAACCGAGCCAACGCTACGAGACCGCCGGGGCGTTGGCTCAGGATGTGCGGCGGTTTCTTGCCGGCGAGCCAATCATGGCACCACCACCAGGAAACCGCAGTTGGTATATGTTTAAGAAGACGCTGGCGCGCCACCGGATCGCCGCGAGCGTGATTGTTGGCTACGTTGTTTTGGTGAGCCTCGCAGCCGGCGTCATCGGCGCGTTCTGGTACGACTCTTGGCACGCGAATCGGCAGGCCGACCTGATGCTGGCGCAGGGAGTAGAGCAGACCAAGCACGCGGATGTTGAGGGACTTCTTCAGACCTTGCAGTCGTACGAGCCGCTCATCGAATCCGGAGGCGTTGCTGCCCTGACCAGACTGAGCGCGCAAATCAACTCCGCAGAGGATCAGCTTGCAAGGCGAATCAGCACGCTGCTTGATTGCGGGCAGTCTTACGTAGTTGTGGACCTCATCGCCCGCCGGCCTGAACTTACCTGGAGCCTGCATCGACTCGGCAATTCCGGCCGCGGCGCCGAGGTTCTCGCGCAGTTCCGCAAACGTCTTGAGCAGCGGCTATTGATCCCGCCACCGGCCGGGTTCGGTCAGGCGACGCGAGATTCGATCGGCCTGCTGCAGGACCTGGATCCAAGGAATCCGAGGGCGACTGCGGCAAAGCGGCAGCTTGATAAGCTGACTTCCGACTTCGTCAAAGTCGTGGACGAGACGTTCTCGACGCAGCAGCCGCGTAGCTTCCCTTCGAACGTTCCCGGATGCAAATGGCAGATTAAGAACGAGGAGTTCCCTCAGCGTCCCGAGGTGGTGGAGGAGGAGAGGGCCCTCGCCGTTTACTCGAACCCGTCCAACTCCTGTTCCGTGACCCTGGACTACGCGCTTCCTGCCGGGGCTCAGGTGGTCGTCGTGACCTGTGACGTGAATGTGCAGCCGGCAGCTCAAGATGCTACACCCAGTCGGGCGCACGCGTGCGACGTGCATCTTGTGCTAGAGGGCGGAGAGTTCGCGGGGCTCAGCTGTCGGGACGGTCGTCTTGGATGGTGCGCAAGCTCGGCATCAGGGGGCGTCAGGGGATATGGGGGGGTCCTCGAATACAACAAACCGTATCGCGTCGAGCTGCGGTACTTCAGCGATACGCCCTCGATGGATGTCCTGGTCGACGACCACTTTCTGGTCGAGGGGCAGCCGCACGTGGAGAAGCAACTCCCCACGGGTGTCTCCTTTGGCGCGGGCTACGGCTGCACGGTGCTCGTTGACAACATCACGATCAGAGCGGGTGCAACGGCTCTCAAGCGTGAACTCGGTCCGCGCGTTCCCCTGATTGAGAGCGATGAGCTTGCCCTTCGGCCGGCCCGGTTCGTCCCTGTGCTGGCCTCACGCGCTCTGACGGCCGACATGGATGGCGACGGACAGGCGGAGCTCGTCACCAGCAGCATCGATGGAGAACCGGCTCACGTCGATAAGAGCGGTGCCGCTCTTGTCGGCCACGTGCGTGCGTGCAAGTTCGTCGGTCGTGATTTTCGTCCAGCCGAGCTGGACACGTTGCTTGAGTTGCCCGCGCGACAACCCTCGTTGCTCGGGGGATTGCAGAACTGGGTGTTCGTATTGGACGCCCCCCATGTGCTGGCGCTGCGTGCGGGCGCCGAGATCAACAACGGCGAACCCGTCGCTCATGATTGCGACGGCGCACGGACCATGGCACCTTACGTTTACCCGGATGGCAATCCCGGTTTTGTCGTAGGCGCTGCGGGCTCAGACCATAATCGAAATCTTCGTTTCTTCGCAGCTACACACGATCATCTTGGTTTCCAACCCACAGGCAATATCATCTCTCCCATCGACGAGGGGAGACGACGAAGCGACATCTTCTCTTTGGCGTTGTGTGACATCAACGGCGACGCTTCGGAAGATATACTGATTGGCTGGGGACCCTACCATGGGTATGGGCCAGGGGTTGTGACACCCAGCTCAGAGAGCACCGAAAAGACCGTCACGCGCATTGGGCCGCCAGACGCTCGTTACGGCAATACCAGACTCTGCGTTCATCGTGCCGCTGATGGTGAGTCCTATCTGGTAGTGGCCTCCGCGCATGAACCGAGGCTCGCTGGTGGAGAATTCGCGGATCTTGATGCGTCAGCGACCAGCGGTGGCGTTCGGATGTGGCGCGTGTCAGATCTGCGTAACGACATTACCGTAAAACCCTGCTGGACATTGGACGTGGATGCTTGTGCGGACGTTGATGCCCGTGCTGTTACGACGGGTGAGCTGTGCGGACAAAACGTCTTCGTAGCCGCTTGGCTGGCGCCAATGGGGCCAGACGTGCCTGGTTACAAGCTCGTGACCGGCGTCTATGGCCTATCGGAAGGACAGCCACAGGAGTTCTGGCTCGCCACGTTTTTCGACATCCCGCAGACCGACCCGTATGCCGATGACTATCAACTCTTCATCGCCGACCTGAACGGTGACGGGTCAAACGACCTGATCTTGCACCTGGGCGGCTACGGTGTCTTCATCTTCGCTGAAGAGGATCAAAGCTGACCAGTCCGGCACGAGTGAAAATCGGGGAATCAGGGGGGCAGCGCAGGCCGTGAACGCCGCCTTGGAGACAAAGACGGATCCTCGTGAATTCTCACCGTTCGATGTGAGCGGTGGTTTGCTGGACGTGCTAGACTGGCAACCGGGAGACCGCCTGTTCAATCAGTACGATGTAGTTGCAGTCCACACCGGCGGCATGGCACGTGTTTACATATGCGAAGTTGGTCGCCAGCGCGATCGCATCGTCCTCAAGATCCCCAAACTCCCGCTTGAGGATGTGTGGAACAGTCCGGATGTATCTCTCGAAGGCGTGAAAGGAGAGCTTGCGGCCTGGCGCCGCCTCGGTGCGCATCGTAATGTCGTGCAACTGATCCGGGCAGAACGGTTTACGTTTTTCCATGTTGTGCGTCCCGCCGACGAAGCGCTGCAGGCGTGGTATATTCCGGCCCTACTCATCGAGTACGGCGGAAGCGGTACGCTCGCAAACGTCATTCAAAAGCTGGGGGAGTATGCCAGTAAACAGGTTGTTGGCCTTCTCGTGCAGGTGGCACTTGGTATGCAACATGCCGCCACTTGCGGTGTTTGCCCGCACCTCGACTTGAAGCCAAGTAACGTCTTGGTGGACCGTGACTCGGTGGCACGCGTCACGGATTTCGGCCTTGCACGCCTCGCTGCCCACACCGGTGCGGCCAATGCAACGCCGCGACGAGCCGATGCCACACGAAGCTTCATGACCGACAGGGGTCCTGCCTGTGGAACGCCGGCGTACATGGCACCCGAGCAGTGGCTGGGCAGCACGGTCTGCGACGTGCGCACCGACGTTTATGCCTTTGGTCTGCTGGCCTTTGAGATGCTCACCGGCCGGCACGCGTTCGCAGAGGCGCTGCATTGGGGCGGCCTCGAGCGCCTGGGAGGCGCCCATCTACATGATTCACCGCCGCTTGAGCTGCTCGGACAGTGGCCTCAACTTCGCCCAGTCGTTGAGCGCTGCCTCCAGAAGGACGCACGCGGCCGTTCTGCGGATTGGGATGATGTCCTGGGGGCGTTGCCCGCCGACGTCGTGCAACGCGAGCAGCATCTGGCCCGGTCTTCCCCACAGTCCGCGGAGACGCTGCTTCGCACAGCGCTTTATCTGCGAGACGGTGATGAACTGACCAGACTGCTGGCTCGCACACCAGGGACACGAGGCCGGAGCGCGGCGTACGTGCACGCCGAGGTCTTTCTGCTGCTCCAAGCGAAGCGGTATGCCCGCGCATTCTTGCGGGCAGGTGGAGCGCTGCTTTGTGGTCGCCTGCACTGGCGCGACCTGGATCCGGGGCTGCGCTGGGACCTGATGCAGTGCCTGAAGAGCGGGGTCGCGGGCGGGTATGGCATCGCGTTTCTGGTTGGACTCATCTGGGCAACGATGGTCACTCTGAGCGGACGCATGGCTGCGAAGGATGCTTTTGGCGTCGTTATCGGTTGCGCTATGCTGGCAATGCTCGCGTTTGCCTTGTTCACAGACCAGTTCAACGAGCGCCTGCGCGCTTACTGCCCCAACTGCCGCCCGCGAGTGCGCCTCAGAGAAAGACCAGGGCGCCGTTGTTCGATCGGGCGCACCTCCTTCACGTGGTCGCGCATCTGCCCACGCTGTGGCTATCACAGTCCAACCTCCAGGGAGGACGTGGGAGGATGGCCACGCTGGCTTTACAGGGTGGACACCTACAGGTTCCTTGGATGCCACTGCGGACACGAACGGTTGCGGTGGCGACCCGCCCTGCCACCTGAGATCGTATTCGGCAAGCCCCCCTGGCTCAGGAGCAAGAGGCACGGCCGGCGCGCTTCGCTCGGCACCGATGCGCGCTGTACCGCCGTGGCAGCACGGTTGACCTGCTCACGCACGGACGCGTGCGCAAAGTCGTGACCCGTATGCCACCGGCTAGCTGGAGCGTCTCGGTGCGTGCCCCAGCGGTGACCAAGCCAGCCTCATCGAGGGCCGGCTTGTAGGTTCCCCCGGCTACCCGGATCTCGTCGCCGGCGCTGGCCACGTGGAGAGCATCCTGCAGGCACCTGAACGAAGCAGCCCAGGTCTCACCATCCCCGCCCAGGGGCGCGTCGTCGTCCACGTACCAGACTGTCTGCCCCAAAGTAGGGGCCTGTATCTGCATCAGCAGCACAAGCGCGAGGATGCAGACTCGTGCCGGCATGGTACGCCCCTCCTGCCGTCCACGGCGGAACCGCGCCCAAGAGCTGCTCGCGAGGTGCTCCGTTTGTAAGCGCTCGGTCGTCTACACCGGGACAATTTGGCCGGCGGTGTCCGCTGAATGAACTGCGCTCCGAGCTTCCGGCCGAGGGGGGCGCTGCGCCGGCGTGGCGGCGGGAGAGAGGAGCGAGGGATCAGGGTGGCGCGCAGGAACGCTCGGTGGAGTCGCTCAGGGGGTGGGTACGCTGGTTCTTCTCTTCCATTCGTCGGGCAGCCACTCATCCACGCGGTTGATCGGCGTGTCGGGCAGGTTGCCCTGGTCGCGACCAAAGTCGGGCGGACGTTCACGAACCGCGTCCTGCTGAACTTCGACCAGCCGATCGTGGAGCAGATCTGCCGCCTGCGGTTTGGGGAGTAAGGCGCCGCGCGCTGCGCGCCGGTGCAGGCTGTCCCGCTCACGCCCGTGCTGCTGACCATTCTGGCCTAGTGTATGCGGAGTTTACGCGTGGAACGCTCGCAGCCACCGGCAGAGCTCATTGGGATGGCTGTTGTCACTCGCGCGTGGTTCCGGCCAACGGCTGCCCAGGTGTATGTATGCCTTCTATATGGAAAAGAAAGAGAAGAAGAGAGGGGAGGGTCCGGGAGGGGAGGCGAATGAGCATAGCAGCAGCGGGAAAGGCGCTGACGCATTAACTCCGCATACTCTACCCCACCCCGCCGTACCCCTCCCCCAGCCCCCGCACCCCCATCCCCCCTCCCCGAGGCAAACGATCTGCACGCGGCGCATGCCACGGCTGCGTGGTGAAGAAGTCTTTTATACGTGAGGCCCGCGCGGGTCTCGCGAGGTGATGCTCGTGGGACGCCCTTATAAGTGTCCGTACTGCAAGAGCCAGCGAACAGTCTCGAAGGGGACGCGATCAACGAAAGGGCTGGGGGTGCGCCGCCTGCGGCGCTGCAAGGCGTGTGGCCGGAAGTTCACGCCTAAACACCAGCGTCCAGGGAAGCCAGCGGCCGGACCGAATCAAGCCGGCGGCACGGCTTGCCCCGGCGCACAGGAGGAGGCCGCGTCGCACGGTGATGCTGACGCCGATGTCGATGTCGTCCTGTAAGGCGCCGGCCGGGCCGGACATCACTCGGCTGGCGTTCCTGCTGGCCGAGGCAGTGGCCGGGCTGGTCGCGAGGGTGCGGGCGTTCTGTCACGAAGTCATGCTGGCCGGGCATGCCTGCCCGACCTGCGGGGGAGGTCTCGTGATGGTCCGTGACGGGGCCTGCCGGTGCCTGGCGTGCGGGAGGACGTTCGACCCGACGGTGGCCTTCCAGACCTGTGACGCCTGTGGCGGCCGGCCGCGCCTGCGCGTCCGCCGGTACGAGTGCCGCCGCTGCCAGGCGGAGATCGTGTCGCGGTTCCTGTTCGACGGCCTCGTGTTCGATGCGGCGTACTTCCGGGAGAAGATGGCCGAGCATCGGAAGCACCGGCAGGCGCAGCGCGAGCGCGTGCGGCAGATGCTGGCCGCGTGCCGATCCTCGGCCGCCGAGGTAGACCCGGCCGGGGTCGGCTGGCTGGCGCGGCTGGCGGTATTGGCGGCCGGTTCGTGTTTCTGTGCGCGTCCCCGCTTCGCGTTTCGCCTCTGCCGCGGGGCGGCGGGACAGGTCGCAGACGAAGGGTCCCGGCGGCCGCGAGAGGCGGGGCCGGGACCCGGGAAGGCCGATGACACCGTGGTCGATGGGACCTTGGCTGGTAACCCCAGCCGGGCCTACTTCTGGAGCTGCTTCAGCTCAGTCTTGGCGTGGATGCCCTCTCGGGCTTCCGGATCGAGTTTCACTGCCTTGCCTTCTTCGTAGGTCGGGCTCTTGTCGTTGTGGCACTTGTTGCACAGGTCCTGGTCGATCTTCACCATGCCCTTCTCGGCCATCTGGTCCCAAGTGTAGGTGCTCTTGTCCTTCTTGATCTGCTTGTGGTACTCGGTGTACTCGCTGCCGGGGCCGTGGCAGTTCTCGCAGCCGACGGCGCCGAGGTTCTTGACGATCTTCTCTGCCTTCGCGGGATCCTCCACGATCGCGAAGCCGTCCTTGTGCTTGAAACCAACGGTGTGGCAATCGAGGCAGGCCTCGTCCTTCGTATAGTCCTTCTTCGGGTCAAGGTTGTGCTTGGCCTTGGCTTCGGCGGCCTGGTCGGGCTTCAGCAGATCGAAGGCCTTGGCGTGCTTGGTCTCCTCCCAGGACTTGTAGGCCTCCATGTGGCACATCTTGCACTTGCCGCTGCCGACGTAGCCGTACTTGTCCTCTTCGACCGTCGGCGCGTTGGCCAGGACCGCGACGGTCAGGCCGGCGGCCGACTGGGCCTGCGCCGGCTGCCCGGTGGCGAGCCAGGCGACTCCGGCCGCCGCCACCATCAGGGCCAATACGCAACTGCTGAACATCCATGAGCGTGTCATAGCGATGATCCTCCGTTTGAAACTGCATGCACCCAGGTTCTGTCGTTCGGACAAGGCGCTCATTAGAGCACGCGGGGTGGGGAATGCAAGGACAGCACGCAGACCGCGACGCCGGGGCCCGGCCCGGCGGACATTGGGAGACTGCGCCGCACGGCCGCGCCCGTACGTTCCTCGGGAACTCTCCGGGGCCGCATGCTTGACCGCCCCCGCTGGCAAAGCTACGTTTCGACGCTTGGGATGCATAGGCGGCGGCGCTGTGTCCGACACTGACGCAGCCGCCTCGCCATAGGAGCGGTGTCCGAGTGGCTGAAGGGACCGCACTGGAAATGCGGTGTGCGGGAAACCGTACCGAGGGTTCGAATCCCTCCCGCTCCGTTTCTCGTGGCGCACGCGGCGCATTTGGAGGTGAGTACGCGTGTGCCTGTGCAGCATGGGGGGTCTTACAGCAACACTGTAGGTCTTGCGTTTTGGGGTGTTTTATGGGTTGCGTTGGGTTGCGATGGGGTGCTGGAGCCGCGGCGGATGCGGCAGGTGCCTGCGACGAGCCAGCGTGTACCGGAGGGTGTGGGGCGCTAGCAGGCTGTTGAACAGCCCCTGCTCAGTGGCGGGACCCTCATTGCCTCGTGCGTTAGCGGCGTTCCACGTCGGCCGCGGGGGGCCGGCGCTACGTCTTCACCGGGCTCCCGGGCCCGACGGGCGGTCGTGGGGTGTTCAGTGGTCGGTCTGGCGCAGGGCCGTGCCGTGGGCGCGGTGCAGAAGCGGGGAGGCGGGCCGAGAGAGTCAGGGCGGGGCTGGCGCGCGGATTGCTAAGAACGGGAAGGAACAACTGGGGCGGATGTGGCGAAGTGCGCCGGTGTGAGGGGTGGGGGCGGCGCCGGTCCGCCGGGCGAGGTAGATCGCGGTCGAGCGCGAGGCGAGGGTTGTCAATGATGTTTCGCATTCTGAATGCACGGTGGCTGGCGCCGCAGGTCCGGTGGATCGAAGTGGAGGCCCCGCGGGTGGCGCGGCATCACAAGCCCGGGCACTTCGTCATAGTGCGGGTGCGCGACGGGGGTGAGCGGGTGCCGCTGACCGTCGCGTCGTCCGACAGCAAGACCGGTGTGATTACGCTGGTCGTGCAGGTGGTCGGGGCCACGACCGAGGTGCTGTGCTCGTTGGAGACAGGGCAGCACATCATGGACGTGGTGGGGCCACTGGGTAAGCCGACGGAGATAGAGGAGTTCGGGCATGCGGTGCTGGTCGGCGGCGGGGTCGGTACGGCCGTCATCTACCCGCAGGCGGGTGCGCTGAAGGCGGTGGGCAACCGGGTGTCGGCGGTGATTGGCGGTCGGACGAAGGAGTACGTGATCTTCGAGAAGGAACTGGGCGAGTACTGCGACGTGGTGTACCCCTGCACGGACGACGGCAGCTATGGGTATCACGGCTTCGTGACGGGCAAGTTGAAAGAGCTGCTGGACAAGCCGCAGGAGAAGGTGGGGGCGGTTCTGATGGCCGGTCCGGTGCCGATGATGCGCGCGGTGGCGGAAGTGACCCGGCCGTACGGCGTGAAGACGATTGCCTCGCTCAACCCGATCATGGTGGATGGGACGGGGATGTGCGGGGGCTGCCGGGTGAAAGTCGACGGCAAGATGAAGTTCGCCTGCGTGGATGGGCCGGAGTTCGATGCCCACCAGGTGGACTTCCGCGAGCTGGCGGACCGGCTGACGAGCTATCGGGTGGAGGAGAAGATCGCCTGGGACCGGCTGCATGGGGAGCATGAGTGCAAGCTGGCGGAGGCGGAGCGGCGTTGTGCGTCGCAGTGATGGTGGCGGGGTCTGATCGAGGCTGAGGCGTGGGCAGGCGGCATGTCCCGACCGATTGCGGGCGGGCGTGGGGATGGGATCGAGCGACGAGCATGCTCGCCCGCGACGGCTGTGGCGGGAGAGCAGGGCACCCGGCAGTGGCGGGTGATGGACTCCGGTGAGAATGAGGAAGAGCAGGACATGAAGCCATCTGAGCGAATGAAGATCGCGCGGCAGCACATGCCGGAGCAGGAGCCGCTGGTGCGGGCGAGGCGTTTCACGGAGGTGAACCAGGGCTACGCTCCGACGACGGCGTGCCTGGAGGCGCAGCGCTGCCTGCAATGCAAGGACGGCAAGTGCATCAAGGGCTGTCCCGTGGGGATCGACATCCCGGCGTTCGTGGCGGCCGTGTCGGAGAATGATCTGCACAAAGCGGCGGACATTCTCTTTGCGGCCAACGTGCTACCGGGCGTCACCGGCCGGGTGTGCCCGCAGGAAACGCAGTGCGAGGCGGAGTGCATTCGCGGGAAGAAGGAGACGCCCGTCGCGGTGGGCTATCTCGAGCGTTTCGTGGCCGACTGGGCACGCGAACACCGCAAGGATCTGTTCACGCCTCCGCCGCCGACGGGGAAGAAGGTAGCCATCGTCGGCTCCGGCCCGGCCGGGCTGACCTGTGCCGGTGAGTGTGCCAAGCGCGGGCACCAGGTGACGATCTTCGAGGCGCTGCACATCCCCGGCGGCGTGCTCGTCTATGGGATTCCGGAGTTCCGGCTGCCGAACTTCATCGTCGAGGCGGAGGTGGAGACGCTGCGTCACCGCGGCGTTGATATCCAGTGCGACGTGGTGATCGGGCAGACGTACACCATTCCGGAGCTGATGGAGAGCGAAGGGTTCGACGCGGTCTTCATCGCCAACGGGGCGGGCCTGCCGATCTTCCAGGGTATCCCGGGCGAACACCTGAAGGGCGTGTACTCCGCGAATGAGTTCCTCACGCGTGTGAACCTGATGGGGGCATATCGCTTCCGCGACGGCGAGGCGGATACGCCGGTGATGCGCGCCAGCCAGGTGGTGGTGGTGGGCGGCGGCAACACGGCCATGGACAGCGTGCGGACGGCCAAGCGGCTCGGTGCGGAGCCGGCCATCCTCGTGTACCGCCGCTCGCGCGAGGAGATGCCCGCGCGGATCGAGGAAGTGAAGCACGCCGAGGAGGAAGGCATCAACATTCAAATCCTGACCAACCCCGTCGAGGTGCTCGGTGATGAGCACGGCTGGGTGCGGGCGGTGCGCTGCCAGCGGATGGAGTTGGGCGAGCCGGATGATTCAGGCCGGCGCCGCCCGGTGGCCATCAAGGGCAGTGAGTTTGACATTCCCTGCCAAGTGTTCATCGAGGCCATCGGGACCCGGGCGAATCCCCTGCTGACGCAGACCACGCCGGGCCTGAAGGTCAACAAGTGGGGCTACATCGAGGTTGACGCCAACTGCATGACGAGCATTCGCGGCGTTTTCGCCGGGGGTGACATCGTCCGCGGCTCAGCCACCGTGATCCTGGCGATGGGTGACGGGAAAACGGCGGCCGGGGCGATACACCGGTATCTTATGAACGGTAAGTAAGCTTTCCGCCGGCGTCGCCTCGAACGGGACGTCGACGCAGGGTCAGGATGTGGCACTGGACCGGCCAGCGCAGTGACGCGCTGGCCGTTTCGATTGGCGATGCCCCGGACGCGGTTTCCCCATCCGGGAGGATCGCGGCAGCCGGGGGCGGCTGGCGGGGCAGTAAAGTACCAGCGTAGACGCCCCCGTGCCGGCGGGGCGTATTTCAACCAGGCGAACGCCGTGTCCAGTGCCGAGGGGCACGCATTCTCGTGGGCGGATGTCAATGCGTACGGCGTGGGGGGCCCGGTCACGGGCGAGGTGGAAGTATTCGGTTGGGTGCAAGCCAACCCGAATATAGTGCACCGGGCCTACGCGGCGAGCACTTCCCAGATTCTGGCCCGCGGCGGCAGGATGCTGCGGAACGGGCGAATCCAATGGGGCAACTGGCTGGAGGATCACGTGACGGACAGCGCGTTCGCACGTGGGAAAGACCCGATCTCGTTCACGCTGTTGGACCTGGAGGACGGCACCTACCTGGAGGACACGCTGCTGGACATCGACACCACGGTGGGCAAGGAGGATCTTGCACTGCCGGGAGGGATCGACGACGCGCTGCTGTGGGCGGAGGGCCTGATCACGATCACCGCGCGCTACGCTACGCTGCTTGTGGATATCTCGAGCCCCTATACGGTTCAGCAAGGGACGGCCAGGCTGACGATCGACGAGGGGTTGGTCGTGGAATCGGCTGACACGGGCATGTTTGACGGCCTGCTGCCGGCAGTGGGTACCCCTGCCTCCGACCTGTCCTTTGCGTTTCCGACCGAGTTCACTCTGGACTACAACTTCGGCGACTTCAACGGGCACGAACTAGACATCAGCTTGGGCCTCGGCAACGGCGGCAACGCTCTCGCCGAGGAAGTTCCCGAGCCGGCGACACTCCTATTGCTGGTAGTCGGGGCGGGCGTTCTGCGCCGACGTTGCTGGGGGGGAAGGAGTCCGGTTGCGGTGAGGTGACGTGAGGGGAGAGTGGTTGCTTTGGTGAGAGGCGGGCCGGGGGTGAGCACCCTTTGCCCGCCTCTCGCTTTGCGCTCGGCGGTCGGACGGGGAAGGGTCCAGGCGGGGGCCGGTCAGGGGCGGTGCCCGCCCGCGGGCGGAGGCATACGGACCACGGCACTGTGGCTACCGTGGGCACCGGCGCGGGACTACAAGGGGGGCGGTCATCCCCGGCGTCGTGTGCTGGCACGGGGCTTGCTAACCGGCGGTCGGGAACGTACAGTCCGCGCCCGTTCCGCGCGCCGGGGCGGCGTGGACACGCGAAGCCGCGGGGCTTGGGCGTGCGGTGGGGCCTGTGCTGTCGGAGGTATGCGGTGGCGAAGCGAACGATTGTCATGATGCCGGGTGACGGGATCGGCAAGGTGGTGCTGCCGGAGGCCCAGCGGGTCTTGCAGGCGGTGGGGTTCGAGGCGAACTACGTGCCGGGCGACATCGGCTGGGAGTTCTGGTGCAAGGAGGGCAACGCGCTGCCCAAGCGCACGATCGATCTGCTCACGGAGCACAAGATCGGCCTATTCGGGGCGATCACCTCGAAGCCCAAGGACAAAGCGGCCGCGGAGCTGTCGCCGGCGCTGAAAGGCAAAGGGCATGTCTACTACAGCCCGATCGTGACCATGCGGCAGCATTTCGACCTGGACCTCTGCGTCCGGCCCTGTCGGTCGTTCAAGGGCAATCCGCTGAACTTCATCCGGCGTCAGGGGGACGGCTTCTTCGAGCCGCCGGTGGACGTGGTGATCTTCCGGCAGAACACCGAGGGTCTGTACTGCGGGGTGGAGTGGACGAACCCGCCCGCGAACGTGCGGACGGCGCTGGAAACGCACCCGAAGATGGGGGCCTTCAAGCACGTGCCGGGCGAGGACCTGGCGGTGTCGACGCGCATCTTCTCGCGCGGGGCGTGTCGGCGCATCGTGCGGGCCGGTTTCGAGCACGCCCGCCAGTTCGGCTACAAGAGTGTGACGATCTGCGAGAAGCCCAATGTCATTCGGGAGACCTCGGGGATGATGCTCTCCGAGGCGCAGATCATCGCCAAGGAGTTTCCGGGTATCGCGTTGTGGGACACGAACATTGACGCCCAGATGATGTGGCTGACGAAGAACCCCGAGGACTACGGCGTGATCGTGGCCGGTAACATGTTCGGCGACATCGTGTCCGATGGTTTCGCGGGGCTGGTCGGCGGGCTCGGGTTTGCGTGCAGCGCCAACATCGGCAAGGACGTGGCCGTGTTCGAGCCGACCCACGGGTCCGCTCCCAAGTACGAGAAGCTCGATCCGCCGATCGTTAACCCGATCGCCATGATCCTGTCGGCGTGCATGATGCTGGACCATCTGGGCGAGACGGCCACGGCGGAGCGCATCCGCGGGGCGATTGCGAAGGTGGTGGCCGAGGGCAAGGTGCGGACGTACGACATGATGCGCCTGACGGGCGGCCCCGGTGTCTTCCAGCAGGGGGCGGCCAATACCCGACAAATGACGGACGCGATCCTGGCGAAGCTGTGACGAACGCGGCCGCGGTGGAACCTTGATCGTTGCCGGGCGGTACTGCGGATCGACGACGGGGTTTAGGACCACGCAAACGGGAAACGAGGAGGCGGGTGGCATGCCCAAGCCGAAGGCGCCGGCATGCGTTGGCAGCAGGCACATGTTCGACCGGGGGAGAGCATGGTCCCGGCGCGCCGGGACTTGGCCATGCCACCCCGTTCCGTCTGTCGGTTTTCCCATTGCCTGGAGCTATTCAGTGGGGCGCGAGGGTGCGGGGGGCGGAGTGTAGACATGGCTCAGACACTGGTAGAGAAGATTGCGCAGCGCTTTGCAGTGGGGCTGGCCGAAGGGCACGTGGTGCGGGCGGGGGACTTCCTTTCCATTCGGCCGTTTCACGTGATGACGCATGACAACACCTCGGCCGTCATCCCGAAGTTCCAGAGCATCGGCGCCCAGCGCATTCTGGATCCGGGTCAGCCGGTCTTTGCGCTGGATCATGACATCCAGAACACCACGCCGGAGAACCTGAGCAAGTACGCCAAGATCGAGGCGTTTGCCCGCAAGTACGGTGTGTCGTTCTACCCGGTGGGGCGCGGCATCGGGCACCAGATCATGCTGGAGGAGGGGTTCGTACAGCCGGGGACGTTCGTGGTGGCGAGCGACTCGCACTCGAACATCTACGGGGCGCTGGCGGCCCTGGGAACGCCGGTGGTGCGGACGGACGCGGCCGCCATCTGGGCAACCGGCTGTACGTGGTGGCAGGTGCCCGAGGTCGTGCGCGTCAACCTCAGCGGCAAGTTGCAGCCGGGCGTCTGTGGCAAGGACGTGATCATCACCCTGATCGGCGTGTTCAACAAGGACCAGGTGCTCAACTGCTGCGTGGAGTTCGCGGGGCGCGGCGTGGCGTGTCTGAGCATCGAGGATCGCATGGCGATTGCCAACATGAGCACCGAGTGGGGAGCGCTGGCCGGCGTGTTCCCCTGCGATGAGGTGACGCGGCAGTACCTGCTCCAGCGAGCCGAAGTGATGGTCCAGCGTGGCGATGAGAACCCGCGGCTGACGGCCGAGCTGGTCGAGGAGATTCTGGAGGATGCCCCGGCCGCCGATGCGGACGCGTTCTACGCCAAGGAGCTGGATTTCGACCTTGCGGCCGTCACGCCGTTCGTGGCGGGCCCCAACGAGGTGAAGACCATTGCCTCGTTGCCGGAGATCGAGGCCAAGAACGTGCGTATCGACAAGGCGTTCCTGATGAGCTGCGTGAACGGGCGGCTGGAGGACTTTGAAGTTGCGGCGCACGTGATGGCGGGGCATAAGGTGGCGGCGCACGTGAAGTTCTACGTGGCGGCCGCCTCGAGTGAGGTGCAGGAGGAGGCGAAGCGGCGCGGCTACTGGGACACGCTGCTGCAGGCCGGGGCGCTTGCATTGCCGCCGGGCTGCGGGGCGTGCATCGGGCTGGGTGAAGGTGTATTGGCTTCCGGCGAAGTGGGTATCAGCGCCACCAACCGGAACTTCAAGGGGCGCATGGGCGCGCCGGATTCGTTTGTGTACCTGGCCAGCCCGGCCGTGGTGACCGCTGCGGCGATCGCGGGCAAGATCGCCGGTCCGCCGGGTGGCAGCGGGCGGACCGCGGCGGAGCTGCGGGCGGTTTTGGAGCGGGGTAGCAAGGTGCGTGTGCAGCCGAAGCCGGAGCCGCCGGCGGCCAAAGTCAAGACGCTGCCCGGCTTCCCCGCCCGCGTCGAGGGCGAGTTGCTGCTGGTGCCCAAAGACAATCTGAACACCGACGGCATTTACGGCAAGGAATACACCTACAAGGAAGGGCTGAGCCCGGAGGAGATGGGCAAGGTCGCGATGGCCAATTACGACCCGAAGTTCCAGCAGCTTGCCCGGGCCGGTGACCTCCTGGTCGGCGGTTACAACTTCGGCTCGGGCTCCTCCCGCGAGCAGGCTGCTACGGCCCTGAAGTTCCGCGGGCTGCAACTGGTGATCGCCGGGTCATTCTCCCAGACCTACAGCCGCAATGCCTTCAACAACGGGTACATCGTGATCGAATGCCCGAAGCTCGTCGATGACTTGCGGCGGACGTTTGCCGCCGACAAGGCGCCGACGATTCGCACCGGGTGGCGTGCGATCGTGGACTTCACGCGGGCGCGGATCGAGTGTGACGGCAGGAGTTACGCGTTTCCACCGTTGGGCGACGTGGCCCAGCAGCTTGTGGTAAAGGGGGGCTTCGAGGCACTGCTGGCGGAACAGATCAAGCAGATGGGCTGAGCCCAGGAGAGAGAAATGGGCACACTGACGGAGCGTCTGGCCCGCTGGGCCTGCGACCTGAAGTACGAACACTTGACGCCCGAGGCGGTCGAAACGGCCAAGCGCTTCCTGTATGACTCGCTGGGCTGTGCGCTGGGCGCGTGTCGCATGCACGATGTGGGCATCTTCGCGGACCACTACCGGGCCCTGGGGGCGGCCGGGCCGTGCACGGTGATCGGTGCCGGCGACAGGATGAACGTCGTCGCGGCCAGTCTGCTTAATGCCCTGATGGTCCGGGCGATGGACTACAATGACATTTATTGGAAACAAGATCCATCGCATCCGAGCGATCTGATTTCCGCGCCGCTTGCCATTGCTGAGTGGAAGAAGCTCAGCGGCAAGGACCTCGTATTGGGCATCGTGTTGGACTATGAGATTACGATGCGGTTGTGCCACATCGGGGTGCCCGGCATCAGGGAGCGCGGGTGGCACCATGCGACGATCATGGCGTATGCCGCGCCGCTGGTGGCGGGACGCATGCTGGGCCTTTCCTGGCAACAGCTTCAGCACGCGATCGGTATTGCCGCGTGTCATCGGTTCACGCTGGGCTGCGCCGTGGCGGGCAAGCTGACCATGATGAAGAACACCGTCAGCCCGCTGTCCACGCGCGACGGGGTGGAGGCAGCCCTGCTCGCCCAGCGGGGTTACACGGGGCCCGAGAGTGTCATCGACGGCAAGGAGGGCATGGAACACTGCCTGGGGCCCAAGTGGGACTACAGTTGGATCACGGACAAGCTCGGTGACCGGTTCATGATCACGGACTGCGGCATGAAGAGTTACCCCATCGAGGCACTGATGCACTCGCCGGTGTCGGCTACGCTGCACCTGATGCGCGAGCACCAGTTGAAGGCGGAGGACGTGCAGCAGGTGCTCATCGAGTCGATCGCCCGGGCGGCGGACATCCTGTCGGACCCGGCCAAGTACGACCCCCAGAGCAAGGAATCGGCGGATCACAGTCTGCCTTACTGTATCGCGGCCGCCGTCGCGGAAGGGCGGGTGACGCCGCTGGAGTTCACGGAGAAGAAGCTCTGGGACGAGCGCCTGCGGGCCCAGATGAAGAAAGTCAAGGTGGTGGCCAATCCCGAGTTCGAGAAGGCGTTCCCGGCCAAACAATGTGCCCGTGTGACGATTACGACGACGGGCGGCCGCCAGGTGACGCACCAGTTGGACGTGCCCAAGGGCGACCCGCGTGACCCGATGACGATCGAGGATCTGGACGTGAAATTCAATGCGCTGGCGGAGCCGGTGCTCAGCGAGAAGCGCCGCCGCCAATTGCGCGACGCGGTTCTGTCGGCTGAGAAGCTGGCCGACGTGGGGAAACTGATGGCGCTGACGGTGGCGGATCGGTAGCGGCCGCCGGGGGCGGTATGTCCCTTCACTCTGCCCTCGGGCCGGAGCGGAGGGGCTTGTGTCAGGTGGTGTTGGAGGGGGCCGCGCGAACGGGAAACCAGGAGGGTGGCATGCCCAAGCCCGCCGGTGGCGGGCGCCGGCATGCGGCGGCTGCACGTGGCGGCTGTCCCGGGAGCCAGGCATGGCGGCGCTGCGCTTGGCCATGCCACCCCTTCCCGTCAGTCCGTTTTTCGATGCGTGGGAGCGTTTACAGGTTGAAGGGCATATGGGCGAGATGAGCAAGACGGCGGAGGCAGGGCGGCGCGGACCCGACGTGCGGAGCGACGCCTGGGTACAGATTGCACTGCGCGAGTCCGGCGGACTCGAACTGCAGGTCAAGAGCAAGGTCGAGTCCATGTACGGCGAGGCCGTGCGCGGACTGATCGGGGACATGCTGGGCGCGTTCGGCGTCAAGCGCGCGCGGGTGGAACTGGAGGATGCCGGGGCCGTACCGTTCGTCTTGATGGCACGCATCGAAGCGGCCGTGCGGCGGCTGGGCGTTGACGTCGGCGAGGGCTACCTGCCCGAGCGGGCCGCGGGAACGGACTACGGCACCGAGCGCGAACGGTTTCGCCGCAGCCGGCTGTATCTGCCGGGCAACGAGCCGAAGTTCATGCTCAATGCCGGGCTGCACAGGCCTGACGGGCTCATCCTGGATCTGGAGGACAGCGTGGCGCCGGCCGTGAAGGATGAGGCCCGGCTGCTCGTCCGCAACGCCCTGCGCAGCATCGACTTCCTGGGTGCGGAACGCATGGTGCGTATCAACCAGGGTCAGCGCGGCCTCGAAGACCTGGATTGCATCGTGCCGCACAACGTGCACGTGATCCTGCTGCCGAAGGTGGAAACCGCTGAGCACGTGCGGGCGGCGGACCGGCGGATCGCGGAGATTCTGAAGGCGAAAGGTATCAGCCGCCCGGTTTACCTCATGCCGATCGTGGAGAGCGCGCTGGGGGCGATCAACGCGTATGAGATCGCGACGGCCTCGCCGAACATCTGCGCGCTGACCATCGGGCTGGAGGACTACACGGCCGACATCGGCACCCAGCGGACCAACGAGGGGCGAGAGAGCTTCTGGGCGCGTTGCCAGGTGGTGAATGCCGCGCGGGCAGCAGGGATTCCGCCGATTGACACGGTCTTCTCCGACATCAATGACATGGACGGCCTGCGGGCGAGCGTGCTCGAGGCGAAGGGCCTGGGCTTTGAAGGCAAGGGTTGCATTCACCCGCGGCAGATTGCGGTGATCCACGAAGCGTTTGCACCGGCGCCGGTGGAACTCGAGAAGGCCCAGAAGATCGTGGCGGCCTTCGAGGAGGCCCAGGCAAAGGGACTGGGGGTGGTGGCCCTCGGCAGTAAGATGATCGATCCGCCGGTGGTGAAGCGGGCGCTGCGGGTGGTGCGGCTGGCGGAGGCGATGCACGGACAATGAGCGAGGCGGCGGCGGAGCCGGGCACTCGCCCGTCTTGGGTCGTAGCGGGGAGCCGTGTCATGCAGTGGCAGGGTAGGATTGCTGTTGACCCCGGTATTTGTCATGGGAAGGCGTGTATCAAGGGTACGCGCGTTCCGGTCTCTGTGATTCTCGACAACCTGGCCGACGAAGTTGGTGTTGACGAGATTCTAAAGAGTTATCCCTCGCTGACGCGGGAGGACATCCAGGCGGCTGTCGGCTATGCCGCGGAGTTGACGCGCGAGCGCGTGGTTCCCCTCGCGCCGGGAGCGGCCTGATGCGATTTAAGGTGGATGAGAATCTCCCGGTGGAGGTGGTTGCGCGCCTGCGGCGCAGCGGATACGACGCCCTGAGCGTCAGGGACCAGGACATGGTCGGACAGCCCGATGCGGCGCTACTGACAGCGTGCCGGCACGAGAGTCGGGTGCTGGTCACTCTGGATCTCGACTTTGCCGACGCGCGCAGCTTATCCACGAAGGCGGATGCGGGGGTGATCGTGCTGCGCGCGGCACGCCAGTCGCGAGCGCAGGTACTGGCGGTGTTTGACCTGGTCTTGCGCTTGTTGGCGGCGGAGCCCCTCGCGGGGCAGTTGTGGATTGCGGATGAGAGCGCCGTGCGGATTCGGCGCCTGGCTGACAACGCGTGACGGATGCTCGCCCGTAGCGCCAGTGTTAGCGGCCCGAGCGTTCGGAGCCTCCCGCCGCGGGGGCTACGTAACGGGCCTGCCGAGAGCTGACGACGTGCCGGGAGGCACAGTGTGATGGCAATGAAACTGGTCGAGAACGCGGCCGGTCGCTTGGTTCCCACTCATGTCAATGGCCAGCCGGCCGTCCCGTTTCAGGGCGTGGGTAAGTATAAGCCGACCGGGCGCAAGGCTGCTCCGCCCGTACCGTCCTGCGCAGACTACCCGGCTGATGGGAACAAGGTCGTCGCGGACGCCAAGACGCAGGGCGGCGGCGAGCGCGCCAATATCGACGCCTTCAAGGTTGCCCTGCAGCAGGCCGGCGTCCGCGACGGCATGCGCATCTCCACCCACCACCACTTTCGCAATGGTGACAAGGTGGCCGTGCCGCTGTTCCGGGCGGCGGCGGAACTGGGCATCAAGGACCTGATCTGGTTCCCCAGCGCGTGCTTCCCCTGTCACGCGCCGCTGATTGAGTTGATGGACGCCGGGGTCATTCATCACGTCGAGGGTTCCATGAACGGGCCCATCGGGGAGCGTTGCTCCTATGGGAAGATGCGCGGGCTCGGCGTCCTGCGCTCCCACGGCGGGCGGTGGCAGGCGGTGCAGGACGGCGAAGTCCACATTGACATCGCCGTGCTGGCGGCGCCGGAGTGCGATCCGTTCGGCAACGCCAACGGTGTCAAGGGGCCCTCGGCCTGCGGCGGGCTGGGGTTCGGGCTGGTTGACTCCATGTATGCCGACCAGGTCATCATGGTGACCGACAACCTCGTCCCGTTCCCCTGCGTGCCGTGGCAAATCCAGGGCAACTGTGTAGATCAGGTCGTGGTGATGGACTGCATTGGTGACCCGGCCAAGATTATCTCCGGCACGACCGAGCTCACCAAAAGCCCGGACCGGCTGCTGATCGCCGAACTGGCGGCCCGCTTCGTCCGCGAGGCGGGGATCATGAAGGACGGCTTCTCGTTCCAGGCCGGGGCGGGTGGCACCTCCCTGGCGTTCGCCATCTACCTGCGGGACTACATGAAACAGGCGAACGTCAAGGCCCGCTTTATCCGCGGCGGCAGCACGAAGTACCTGGTGCAGATGCTGGAGGAGGGGCTCACCGACTACATCCTCGACGGCCAGACCTTCGACCTGCACGGTGTGCGCTCCATGCGCGATAACCCGCGCCACGTGCACACCAGCCCGTTTACGAGTTACAATTGGCACGGCAAGGGCTGCTTCGCCACGTTCGTCGATGCCGTCGTGCTCGGGGCGACGGAAGTGGACGTCGATTTCAACGCCAACGTGGTGACCCACTCGGATGGCAAGCTGCTGCACGGCATCGGCGGGTGGCAGAACTGCCTGTCCAGCCCGTGCGTCATCCTGCCCATCCCGGCCGTGCGCGACCGCATTCCGGTGATCCTCGACCGCGTGACGACGGTTGTGGGCCCCGGCGAGTTGATCGACGTGATCGTGACCGAGCGCGGTATCGCCATCAACCCGCGCCGGCAGGACCTCATTGATGCGGTCAAGGGGTCCGACCTGCCGATCCGCTCGATTCATGATCTGAAGAAGGAAATCGACAGTATGTGCGGCGGCGCGCCGGCACGGCCGAAGTTCGGGGAGAAGGTCGTGGCGGTCATTAAGTGGGTTGACGGTACGGTGATCGACGCCGTGCGGCAGGTGGGGGCGTAGCGAAGGCTGTCGCCTATAAGTTGTCAGTCGTCAGTTGTCAGTTGCGGCGCGGCGGTAGCGTCGGCCCCCCGTGGCCGATGTAGGATGCGCCGCGGCTCCATTCTTCACTATGTCGCCCGTAGCGGGGCGACGCTACGGCTCATTCGCCGGACAACACCGGTGAACATGAGTCCGATGAGAACGACGGCAGCGATGGCTGCGCCGCCGCCAGCTTCGGCGTGGTGGTGATGAAGCGTAGTGACGGTCGGAAGGACCGCGGTGCCCAGCAGGGCATCGGTGGCAACGCCGAACAGCACGGCGGTGATTACAATGCTCGCCAGGTAGAGCGCCAGGGCGCGTCGCCCGAGCATGCGCGCCACAATGACCATCGTCGCAGCGTTGCTGGCCGGCCCCGCCAGCAGAAACACGACCGCAGCGCCGGGACTCAGGCCCTTGGCGATGAGAGCGGCCGCAACCGGTGTCGATGACGTGGCACAGACATAGAGCGGCAGCGCAACCGCGAGAGTAACGAGGTACGCGAGCGGTCCCTCACCAATGTAACGCTCGAGGAGACCCGGCGGCACCAGGGCCGAGATCAGTCCCGCGAGCGCGAATCCCAGCAATAGCCAGTGCCCCAGATCGGCGAACATGTCGCTGAGCCCATAGCGCAGGGCCCGCGCGATGCGCGAATCGGACAGGCGGCGTACGACACGATGCCAGCGCTCGGAACCACCGCGATGGGTGTCGGGATAAACGGCAGGTGTGGCAGCGGGCAACGTCGTGTGCCCGCAGCAGGTCAGAGCCGGCTCGGAATGCGACGGCGACTGGCGCGATGCCGTGCCCGATTCCCCGCAGGCGCTGGTGTCTACGGGCATTGTCGGGATTCCGGCGACTGGACGCGAGCAGCAACTGTGCTGGGGCGCGATGGTAGGCCGCACCGGCCGGGGCGAGTCAATGACCGCATGTGTGCACCCGTCGTGCCCCTCGCTCCCGCTCGGGCTCGGATCAGCCAAGCGTCCCGCCTCTGCATTCGCTATTCGCTCTTCGCCATTCGCTATTCTCCCGCTTGGGCTCGGATCACGCGTGAACCAGTTGATCGTGCAGCCGGCCACCATGGCCGTCACGAATGCGGCGATCGGACGCAGCACCGCCAGGAACGGTCCCAGCAGGGCGTAGGAGATCGAGATGGAGTCCACGCCGGTTTCGGGCGTGCTGACCAGGAAGGCCGCGGTGGCCCCGCGACTCGCCCCCTGTTTGCGCAGGGCGGCCGCCACCGGGATGACGCTGCACGAGCACAGCGGCAGCGGCACGCCGATCAGCGACGCCTTGAGCACGCCGGCCAGCCTGGGTGCCCCGAGGTGCCGGGCGACCTTGCCCATCGGCAGGTAGGCGTGGATGAACCCGGCCAGGATGAACCCACCGAGCAACCACGGCCCGGCCTGCACCAGGACGCCCCAGGTCTGGACAGCCCAGGTGGACAGAAACTCCATCTCGGGTGACCCCTTCCGCCGGGTCTGATCAGCGGTCTTTCACGGATTGTAGTGCCGAGGGAGCGGTGTTTCACCACAGCGCGCCAACGACGGCGATGCCCATACCCGCCAACGCTACGATGGCTCCTGCAATCCCGACGGGGTAGGTCCAACGCTCCATGCGCGTGTGATTGGCGAGGAAGTGCCAACTGAAGAGCACACCGGCGAACCCAAGCTTCATGAGGACAGTCTCCCAGAATGCCCACGGCAGGCTGGTCGCTGCGAGAAGTCCGCCTGCTGCCACGCGGAACTCTCCTCGCGATGTGTAGGCTTCTTTGATGATGGGCCAGTATACCTCGCCTTTGACGAGGTTGAAAACGGCGAGGAGGACGAGGAGGGCCGGCGCAATCATGCCGCCCAGTAACTCTGCGGCCGGCGAATCCTTCTGGCTGTCGGTTGTCATGGTCACTTCCTACTCGCAGTTGGCCATCCTCGGGGCGTTCCGCCACGTCGCGGATCGGATTAGCGGCCCCCGATCCGGGTTCTTTTACCTCTTACCTGTTGCCTTTTGCCTTCCGCACTCGCTACTCACCACTCCCACGCAGCTCGCGCAGCTTCTCGCCGATATCGCGTGCCCGGAGCATAATCTCACCAACAAGGACCGCACACGCACCTGCCTGCCCGACGGCGAGGACGTCGGTGCGGGTGTGGATTCCACTTTCCGAGATGAACGGCACGCCGGGTGGCAGCGTGGCGGCCAGGCGGGCCGTGGTGCTCAAGTCTGTGCGCTGTACCGTGAGGTCGCGGTTGTTGATGCCGAGCAGGTAGTGTCCGACGGCCGGGTCGCCGAGCGCGGCGCGCACCGCCCGCAGGTTGTCCTCGCTGTGCACCTCAACCAAGGCAGCCAGCGTCAGGCGGTGGCAGACGGGCAGCAACTCGGCAATCCGAGCCGCCCCGAGCACTTCCGCAATCAGCAGCACGGCATCGGCACCGGCCACGCGAGACTCGTAGAGTTGGTAATCGTCGATGATGAAGTCCTTGCGGAGCACGGGCAGGGGCACGGCCGCCTTGACGGCCGCGATGTGTTCCAGTCGGCCACCGAAGTACGGCTCGTCGGTTAACACGCTCAGGGCGGCCGCACCGTGGCGGTGGTACTGCCGGGCGATCGCGACCGGGTCGAAGTCGGCCACCAACACCCCGGCCGACGGTGAACGCTTCTTGATCTCGGCGATGATCCGCGGTCCGGCAGGGGGGCAAGCGGCGTGGAATCCCGTGACCTGCGGCGCCGCAGGCACGGTGGTCGTCGCCGGGCGCGTCGGAATGCTCCCGGCAACGGCGCCGGCGAAGTCGCGGGGCGGCGGGCAGGTGGCCGCGGCTGTCTGCAACTGCGCCAGCGGGCACCGCCGGCGGGCTCCCTCAACCGTACGCCGTTTGTCAGCTGCGATTCGCTCCAATATAGTCATCGACCATGAACTCCGTGCCGGCCGGTGTCGCTGCGTTCCCCATAGCCGCAGGTGGCCTCGCCTTGGGTTTGGGCACCGCTGCGCCAGAGTACTCGCCGGAGCCGCTGTGGCAACCGCTGGCGGCCGCGGGGTTCCTGGCATTGGTGGGGATCGTCGTCATCTGGCGGGTGCGTGCGAAAGGTGACCCGCTGGCCGCCGCGCCGCGCCGCGGCAACACCTTGCTGCCCGAGTCGATCCTTTGGGCAATCGCCGCCTACCTGGCGGCGTCGGTCGTGCTTCAGTGGGCGACGCGACTCGTCTGGCCGATACCGATTGACCCGGACACCCCCGACCCCGTGGGCGCGTTGGAGGGTACGCTCCGGCAGGACGCCTTGCGGGCCGTCGTGGCAACCAATGGGGCCGCCATCCTTGGTGGGCTGGCGGTTCTGACCATCATTGGGCGACGGTTTGAGGGCGGTGCGCGGCAGTTCTGGTCCGGGCGGCGGCGGTTGGGCCGCGGGCTGCTCTGGGTCGCCGGCGTGACAGTGGCAGCCGCCGTTTTGTGCAACCTGACTTCGCACCTGACCGCTTTTGCGATCCACTGGGCTTGGCCGGAGTTCGAGTTCGCGGAGCACACGGTGATCGAGGTGCTCCACAGCGGGCTCGCGCCGTTGGGGCTGGTCGTGTTGGCCTGGGCGGGGGCGGTGGCCATCGCACCGGTGGCGGAGGAGATGTTCTTCCGGGGGATGCTCCAGACGTTCCTGGTCACGTACTTGAGCAGCCGGTGGGTGGCGATTCTGCTGACGGCGGTGGCGTTTGCGACCGTGCACTCCCAGGTGCAGCATCTACCCGCCCTGGTGTTACTGGCGGTGCTGCTGGGGGTAGCCTACGAGCGCACCGGGGCGATCTGGGTGCCCGTAGCCGCCCATGCCCTGTTCAACCTGAGTACGCTGGTGGGCCTGGCCGTCTTCGGCGGCCGGTCGTGAGGCGCGGGTTCCGCCATGCCCGCTCCGACGAGCCGCGGTGCACGCTCCCCCGGAGGAGTTTGCCGCCACGCCAAAGGTGCCGCACAATGCGTGGCACGGGCGCTCCGCCCGTGTTCGTACGGGCGTCTCGCCGTCCAGTCGGGACGGGGCGCCGGCGTCCTGGAGTCCTTGCGGACCGCCAAGATACTGAGCGTGTGGAGTACATCGAGGGTGTTCAAGGAATGAGCACGGAACCCAAACGGTCGCTGAACTTCATCGAAGAGATCATCGAAGAGGACAACCGCACGGGTAAGTGGGGCGGGCGCGTGCACACGCGCTTTCCTCCGGAGCCCAACGGCTACCTCCACATCGGTCATGCCAAGAGCATCTGCCTCAACTTCGGGCTTGCCCAGAAGTACGGCGGCAAGTTCAACCTGCGCTTCGACGATACGAATCCAGCGAAGGAAGAGCAGGAATACGTCGACTCGATCATCGAGGACGTGCGCTGGCTGGGCGCTGACTGGGAGGACCGGCTGTTGTTCGGCTCGGACTACTTCCAGCAGATGTACGACTACGCGGTTCAGCTCATCAAGCAGGGGCAGGCATACGTCTGTGAGTTGAGCCCGGACGAGGTGCGGGACACGCGCGGCACGCTCACCCACCCCGGCCAGCCCAGCCCGTTCCGTGAGCGCAGTGTGCAGGAGAACCTCGACCTGTTCGAGCGTATGCGCCGGGGCGAGTTCCCCGACGGCGCGCGCACCCTGCGGGCCAAGATCGACATGGGCCACCCCAACATGAACATGCGGGACCCGGTCATGTACCGCATCCTGCACGCGAGCCACCACCGCAGCGGCGAGGCGTGGTGCGTCTATCCGATGTACGACTGGGCGCACGGGCTGGAGGACTCCGTCGAGGGGATTACGCACTCGATCTGCACGTTGGAGTTCGAGGCGCACCGGCCGCTGTACGACTGGTTCCTCGATCAGTTGGGCGCCTACCACCCTCAACAGATCGAGTTTGCCCGCCTGAACCTGACGTACACCGTGATGAGCAAGCGGAAGCTGCTGGAACTGGTGCAGGAGGGCCGGGTGCGCGGCTGGGATGATCCGCGCATGCCGACGATCGCCGGCCTGCGCCGGCGGGGCTACACGCCGGAAGCGATCCGCGAGTTCTGCAACCGCATCGGCGTGGCCAAGACCGAGAGCACGGTCAGCATTGATCTGCTTGAGCACTGCCTGCGTGAGGACCTTAACCGGCGCGCGCCGCGGGTGATGGGTGTGTTGCGGCCGCTGCGCGTCGTCATCGACAACTACCCGGAAGGCAAGGTCGAGGAGCTGGAGGCCGTCAACAACCCTGAAGACGCGCGCATGGGCACGCGCAGGGTCCCCTTCTCGCGCGTGCTCTACCTGGAACGCGACGACTTCATGGAGAGCCCGCCCAAGCAGTTTTTCCGCCTGGCGCCGGGACGCGAGGTGCGCCTGCGGTACGCGTATTTCGTCAAGTGCACGAGCGTGGTGAAGGATCCCAAGACTGGCGAGGTGGCCGAGCTGCACTGCACGTACGACCCGGCCACCCGGGGCGGCGACGCCCCGGACGGACGGAAGGTGAAGGCCACGCTGCACTGGGTGTCGGCCGAGCACGCGCGGGACGCGGAGGTCCGCCTCTACGATCGCCTGTTTGTGAAGGAAGACCCCGAAGAAGTCGAGCCGGGGCAGGACTATAAGAGCAACCTCAACCCCGACTCACTGGACGTGCTCAGCGGCTGCAAGGTGGAGCCCGCTCTGGCCGGGGCGGCCCCGCTGAGCCGCTACCAGTTCGAGCGGCAGGGCTACTTCTGCGTCGATCCGGACACCGCGCCCGAGCGGCTGGTCTTCAATCGCACCGTGCCATTGCGTGACACCTGGGCGAAGATTCAGCAGAAGGAGACAGGACGTACCTGAATCACTGTGTCCGATTCACCGCCGGCGATCCCAATCGCAACGACAACGGCGCGGCCGGACGCCTGCATTGGCGCCGCAGGCTTGCACGCGCCGGGGCAGGAACCGGTGGTAGCGCGAGAAGCTCTCCTCCGCTCGTACCTGGCCGGCGGAATCCGGGGCGCTGCCATTCAAGTCCGGAATCGTCACTACGCTTCGGGTGCAACTGCTGCGGAGGACTACCGGCCGAGTCCCGAGCCGCGATGGCGCGACCGTGGCGGTCCGAGACTCCCTTTGGTTCCCGGTCGCGGAAATCGGCGTCCTCACCGGCATCGGCGGACACGGCCGATCGTCGTTGGAAGGCGCTCGGATGCCGCCGAGCTCGGTGAGAACTGCGTTCCGGAGTCCGACGCCGCGCCGTCGTGGTACGCTTGTCAGAGCGCCCGTACCAGCCGGGCGAAATGCTCGCCCCGATGCTCGAAGTTGGGATAGGCATCGAAGCTCGGTGCGCCGGGGGAAAGCAGCACAACGTCACCGGGCTGCGCGACCGCGTGCGCCAGCGCCACGGCCGCGTCCAGCGAGGCCACGCGGTGTACCGGCGGTTCCGCGGCTGTCCCCCGCGCCGCGCGCACGGCCGATGCCACCCGCGGGCCGGATTCGCCCACGCAAATCACCACGCGACTGCGCCGCACCAGCTCCTTTGCCCAGGCGTCCAACGCCACCCCTTTGTCCTGACCGCCAACCAGCACGACGAGCGGTTCGGTGAACGCCGCGATGCCGGTCAGAGCGGCCGTCGGCGCGGTTGCCTTGGAATCATTGTAATACCGCACGCCGTCCAGCTCGCGCGTGAACTGCAACCGGTGCGGCAGGCCGGGGAACGCCCGGAGCGCCGCCTCAGCCGGCTCCCTCGTGGCGTCCAGCAGATCGCACACGGCAAGCACGCCGGCAGCGTTCGCCTGATTGTGTGACCCCGGGGTGTGCAACGGCAGCGGCCCGCTCAGCGGTGCGATCCGCACCAGGCGCTCGGAAGCTGACCCCAGTATGTCGCCCAGCAGCGCCTCCGCCTCCGGCGGCAGCGGTCCCACCACGACCCGGCTCAAGCGGTGCGGGTCCCGCGCGATGTTGAGCTTGGCGGCGACATACTCTGTGTAGCAGTTGTACCGATCCAGATGTTGCGGGGACAGGTTGATGATGACGCCCACCGCGGGTGCCCACTCGATCTGCGGCAAGTCCTCCAACTGCGCGTTCGACAACTCGAGGACGACGACGTCCTCAGGCTGAATAACCCGCAGTTCCGGCAGCAGCGACCGCCCGATGTTGCCGCCCAGGTGTACCGCCCGATACGGCAACTGCCCCGCCTGCACGCATGCGTCCAGCGCGCCCGTCAGCATCGCGCAGGTCGTGCTCTTGCCGTAGGTGCCGGTCACGCCGACGACGGGCGCCGGGCAGCGGGCGCAGAACAGGTTGATCTCGGTGGTCCACGGTCGTCCGGACGCGACGATGGTGTGGAAGAACGCAGACGCCTTCTTATTGACGGCCGGGTTGACGACGATGAGGTCCGCTTCCTCCAGGTCGTGTGGATCGTGACGGCCCAGGTGCAGCGCGACCTCTACGTCGGCGAGGGCGGCCAGCGGCTCCGCCAGGACCTCCGGTCCGGCCTGATCGGTAACGGTGACCCGCGCCCCCTCTTCGGCGAGCCACCGCGTCACGCCGAGCCCACCGCCCCAGCGACCCAGCCCCACGACGAGCACGCGCCGGCCCGCGAGCGACAGGGTGTCGTTCGTCGGCGTGTTTCGTGGTCGGTACCAGGAGGGATGCGCGCGCGCGACGCGACGGGTGTCAGCTCGGGCAATGCATGGGCCGGGCGTCGTCGTCTGAGGCTCCTCCTGCGCACGCACCGGGCGTGTTCTACCAGAGACCTGCGGCGTCAACAATGCTGGCACCGCCAGTCCGCGCACCTGGGTTCTTCACCGGTCACGCGGTTGGCATGGTCGTCCCCGGGGGAGCAAAGACCGGTAGCCGCCGACTTCGCCCCCGCGCTTCGCCCTGACGGCGCCCGTGCACCGGCCGTCGACGCCGCGGTTACTGACCCCGCACACGCTCGAAGACCAGTACCGCGCGGTTCTGGGCCACCAGCGTCGAGTGGAACCGCCAGCCGTCGCCGGCCATCCGGTTGAGGTAGGCTTCCAGCTCCTGCGAGTACGGCGTGCCGCTGTCCGCGTGATCGGGCAGGAGGGTCACCCGAAAGACGGCCGCGGAGGCGGGCTGCTGCCCCTCGCCGGGCTCCTCGCGGGTACGGAGCTGCCCAAGCGCGGTGAGCGCATACAGCACGACGGCCGCCAGCACGACGATCGCTAACAAATTGCGCTGCATGAGGTTACTCCTGTTGCGGCGGGGGGGAGCAGCCCGCGGCTTGGCACCGCCGGCAGGCGTTGGAATGTCCGGGCTGCCACGCCCGGCCCCCCCGGTTCAATTGACCGCACGCGAGACCTACGTAGAGTATGATCCCCGTCGACACACGCCGCTGCCGGTCGTGTGCCCGACGCCGGGTTATACCGCGCTCCTTCTTGTCCGGGTGCACACGCGATGAAGTACGTACTGGTTATCCCTTCGGGGGCGGCCGACGAGCCCGTCCGGCAGCTCGACGGGCGTACGCCCTGCGAGGCGGCCCGCACGCCTCACCTTGACTGGATCGCCCAGCACGGTCGGCAGGGGCGGGTCCACACGATCCCAACGGGTCTCACCCCGGACTGCGACACGGGAATCCTCGCGCTGCTGGGGTACAACCCCCAGACGGAGCATCCTGGACGCGGCTACCTGGAAGCGTTGGCGGGCGGGGTCCCAGTGGAGCCCGACCAGGTGGTCCTCTGCGGCAGCTTCGTTACGCTCGTCGAAGGACGGATGGCGGACTTCAGCGCCGGCGGCCTGTCCACGCCCGAAGCCCAGCAGCTTGCGTCGGATCTCAACGACCAGATCGCCGGGACGCGCTGCCGGTTCCACCCCGTCGCAGGGAACCGGTTCCTACTGGTGGTCTCCGACGCTGCTGATTTCGCGCCGAAGTGCACCAGGCCGCACCTGATTCCCGAGCAGCCCGTGGCCGCCCATGAACCGCGCGGCCCTGGCGCCGACTGGCTCAAGAAGCTCGCGGAACGGGCCGTCGTCGTCCTCGGCGGACACGACGTCAACCTGGTCCGGCGTGACTTGGGTGAGAATCCGGCCACCGACGTCTGGCTTTGGGGTCCGGGGCGGGTAACGCACGTGCAGCCGTTCGGCGAGCGGTTCGGGCTTGGGGCTGCGGTGGTGGCGGCCGGGCCGCTCCTGCGCGGCTTGGCGAAGTACGTCGGCGGGTCCTGGATCGAGGTGGCCCCTGCCGAGGGCACCTGCGAGCCGGACGAAGCTACGGTGGCGACGGTTGCCCGGCGTGCACTTGCGGACTTCGACCTTCTGGTCGTACGGACCGCCGGGGCCGAGGAGGCCGCGCGGCGGGGCGACGTGGGCGCCAAGGTGGCCGCCCTCGAACGCCTGGACGAGCACCTGGTCGGGCCGCTTCTGGAGGTACTCCAGGCCAGCCCGGCGTGGCGCATCCTTGTTGCTCCGGATCACACCCTGCCGGTCGGCACCCGCGTGGGGACTCGGACACCGCCGCCGTTCTGCCTGGCTGGGCACGCGATTCACCCCGTACTGGCTAAGCCCTTCCATGAAACCCACGCTGCGGCGGCTGACCTGCAAATTGACCCGGGGCATGAACTGATGGAGTACTTCCTGCGTCGCTAGAAGGGAAAGGGAGCATCACTGGTTTTCCCGTTTACCCCCGGCGAAAAATGGAGGTCCCCGTGAAACGGAGGCGGTAACCCAGGACCGTGGCACCCACAGCAGGCAAATCAGTGATGTCCCCTTTTTCGGCACGCGAGCTTCTTCGACGCGCCGGCGTCACGACGGTCGAAGGCTGTTGGGGCCCTGATGTCCCCGTTACCGTGCTGACCGACGACTCGCGCGAAGTCATCCCCGGGGCGATGTTCGCGGCCGTGCCGGGCAACCGGGCCGACGGCGCCCGGTTCATCGAGGCGGCGGTGGCGGCCGGGGCAACCGCGGTGCTGACCGAACGCAACGTGCCCGTGCCGGCGGGGGTGCTCGCCTTGCAGGTGCCCGACGTGCGCGTGGCGCTGGCAAGAGTGGCGGCGACGTACTACGGCGTGGGGACCGGCGGTCCCCGTGTCCTGCGGCTGGTGGGCATCACGGGTACGAACGGCAAGACGACCACCGCGTGGCTGCTGCGCTCGATCCTCCAGGCGGCCGGGCGACGCCCCGCTCTCCTGGGGACGGTCGAGTATGACCTCATCAGCCGCCGCTGCAAGGCACCGCTCACCACGCCGGGTTCCATACAGGTGTGCCGGTTGCTCGCGGAGGCGGCCGATGCCGGAGCGACGGACGCCGTGCTGGAGGTGTCCTCCCATGCCCTCGATCAACACCGCTGCGACGGGCTGGCCTTCGCGGCCGGCGTGTTCACGAACCTTACCGGTGACCATTTGGACTATCACCAGACGATGGACCGGTACCTGGCGGCCAAGCGGCGTTTGTTTGCCGGGTTGGATGCCGAGGCCGTCGCGGTCGTGAATGCCGACGACCCCGCGTGGGAGAGGATGTTGACCGGCTGTGCGGCGCGGCGCACACTGCGTTACGGGATCGATCACGCGACGGTCGAGGTGTGCGCACGCGGATTGGAGCTTTCGCGCCGTGGTAGTCGATTCATAGTCGAGGGCGCAGGCCCCGCGTTGGAGGTAGGCCTGCCCCTCATCGGGCGGCACAATGTGCACAACGCGCTGGCGGCGGCCGCAGGCGCGGCGGCACTCGGCATCCCCCCGACGGCGATTCGCACCGGGTTGGAGGGGCTGGGCGGCGTACCCGGGCGCCTCGAACGCGTCGAGCCGCCGGGCTGTCCGTTCACGGTGCTGGTGGACTACGCCCACACGGACGACGCCCTGGAGCACGTGCTGAGCGTGCTGCGACCGCTCACCCCGGGTCGGCTGATCTGCGTCTTCGGCTGTGGCGGGGACCGCGATCGCACCAAACGCCCGCGCATGGCGGCCGTGGTCGAGCGCAACGCGGACCTGGCCGTGGTGACCAATGACAACCCGCGTTCCGAGCGGCCCGAGGCGATCATCGACGAGATTCTGCTGGGCTTCAGCGCGAAGCCGCGGTGCCGGGTTGAGGTTTGCCCGGACCGGCGAGAGGCCATTGAACGGGCGTTGACCGAGGCCGGGCCCGGCGACACCGTGCTGATTGCGGGGAAGGGGCATGAGGACTATCAACTCGTCGGAGATCAGGTGCTACACTTCGACGATCGGGAAACAGCCCGGGCGTGGCTGGCGGCGTCAAGGATGGCGGAGCATGTCGCATGATTCCCATGTTGCTCGATGAGGCGGCGGTGGCCATGGGGGCACCCCTGCCGGCCGGCATCGAACCGGTGCAGGTCCAGCGCGTGGTTACGGACTCCCGGGTGGTCGAGTCGGGCGATTTGTTTGTGGCCCTGTCGGGCAAGACGTTCGACGGGCACCAGTTCGTCGAGGAGGCGGCGCGGCGCGGGGCTGTCGCCTGTCTCGTCGAGCGCGGCAGCGGGCCCGTCGAAGCGCCGGGACGGTTGGTGCCCCGGCTCGTGGTGCCCGACGCCGTGGCCGCTCTGGGGCAGCTTGCCGTCTTCTACCGGCGGAGCGTCATGCCGGCCTCGACCGTGCTGATCGCCGTCACCGGTAGCAACGGCAAGACCACCACCAAGCGCATGATCGACCACATCCTGGCGCCCACGCTCAGGGGCCGTAGCGCTCCGCGCAGCTTCAACAACCACCTCGGCGTCCCCCTGACGCTCCTCTCCGCGGGGGCGGACGACCGCTACCTGATCGTCGAGATCGGGACGAACGCCCCCGGCGAGGTGGCGTCGCTGGCGGCCATGGTCAAGCCGCACGTCGGTGTCATTACGTCGATTGGCGAGGCCCACCTGGAGGGCTTGGGCGACATCCGCGCGATCGCGGCCGAGAAGGCTTCCCTGCTGACCCACGTACGCGACCACGGCTTCGCCGTGATTAACATTGACCGACGCGAGATCCGCCCGCACCTGCCCTGGACGTTCAACGGGCGTCTGGTGACGGTCGGCCTGGCGCCGGAGGCACGCCTGAGGATTACAGACGTAGCCGGCAGCATCGACGAGACGACGTTCATCCTGGATGGACGCTATACCGTGCGGCTGCCGATGCCCGGTCCGCACCATGCCGCCAACGCGGCCGCCGCGTTTGCCGTCGGGCGGTGGTTCGGCCTGGCGCCGGAGGAGATCGTCGAGCGGCTCCGCACGTTCTCCCCGCCGGCCGGGCGAACCCGCCGCTTCACGGTCGGCCGGGTTACGGTCGTGGACGACACCTACAACGCCAACCCGCCGAGCATGCTGGCCGCGGTGGCGGCCTTGCAGCGTGCCCCGGCCGGGCGGCGAGTGTTCGTCATGGGCGATATGCTCGAACTGGGGCCGACCGCCGGCCAGTACCACCGTCGGGTGGTGGAGGCCGTCGCCGCTGCGGGAATCGAGACCCTCATCGTGGTGGGACCCGTTTCGGTGCAGGCGGCGCGCTCCCTGCACGGGGAAACGGGGTCCACGCGGGTCCTTGTCTGTGAAGATCAGGAGCGTGCGTTGGCGGCCCTGGCGACGTTGATGGGCGAGGAGCACGTGGTGTGGATCAAGGGCTCACGGGGCATGGAGCTGGATCGCCTCGTGCGGCGGCTGGAGACCCACATTCCCGCCCCGGCCGCGGTCGCCTGAGCTTCGCTGGCGTCACCCGCTGGCACCCCTCTCCCCCCGGGAGAGGGCAGGGTGAGGGCGAGCGCGGGAACTCCGATTCTTCGGGCCAGTTAGCCCCCGACTTCCACCCGCCATGGACGGGGGGTGTACCGGCGACGCTGTAGCGGGTGCTTGTTCGGGAGATCATGCCGCGTGCTCTATCATCTCCTGCAAGAGCTGTTCGCCGGACGGCATTACGCCTACGAGAATCCCCTGTTTCGCGCGACGGCCGCGGCGCTGTTCTGCTTCCTGCTCGTGTTGGTTGTGGCCCCGCGCGTCATCCGCCAGCTCATTCGCTACAAGGTCGGCGACCGGCCGGAGTTCGACCACGCCACGCTCAACGAGCTCACGCGTGACAAGACCAACGTCCCGACGATGGGCGGGGCGCTGATCCTCGGGGCCATCGGGCTGGCCGTCCTGCTGCTTGCCGACCTGAGCAACTTCTACATCCGCATGAGCTTGGTATGCCTGGTGTGGCTCGGGGCCCTGGGGCTGGTGGATGACTGGCTGAAGCTGACGGCCGGGCGCCGAACGGGATCCCGCGTCGGCCTGAAGGGCTACGAGAAGCTGCTCTTCCAGATGGGCCTCGGCGTGGTGCTGGGTTACTACATCTTCCGCCACGGCCAGAGCAACTACATCCAGCTCAGTCCGCTGGTGGAGGCGGGCACGGTGCCGGCGTACCGCGTGTTGTCGGTACCGTTCTACAAGGCGGGGCTCCAACTCGGAGCGCTGGCGTTCATGGCCGTGACGGTCATCGTGATGACCGCGTCGTCCAACGCCGTCAATCTGACCGACGGGATGGACGGGCTGGCGTCCGGGTGCGTGGCCTTGTGCGCGCTGGTGTTCGCCATCCTGGCGCACATCGGGGGCACCGAGGGGCTTGCCCACAAACTGCTCTTTCCGTACGTGCCGCGCGGGGGCGAGCTGGTGATCCTCTGCGGGGCGATACTGGGTTCGTGCCTCGGGTTCCTGTGGTACAACTGCCACCCGGCGCGGGTGTTCATGGGGGACACGGGTTCCTTGCCGCTGGGCGGGCTTATCGGGTTCGTCGCGATCGTCACCCGGCAGGAGTTGATGCTACTTATTGCCGGCGGGGTGTTTGTCGTGGAGGCGATCTCGGTCATCATCCAGGTGGGATACTACAAGTTCAGCGGCGGCAAACGCATCTTCCGCTGCTCGCCGCTGCATCATCATTTCCACCTGGGCGGCTGGAGTGAGCCTCAAACGGTGGTGCGGTTCTGGCTGCTGGCGGCGCTGTTCGCCGGGTGCGCCCTGGCGACCATCAAGCTGCGTTGAGCTCTATGGGACCGCGCAGATGGGAAACCAGCGGGGTGGCATGCCCAAGCCGAAGGCGCCGGCATGCCGTGCGAGCAGCCACCCGCTCGCCCAGGGGAGAGCATGGCGGCGCTGCGCTTGGCCATGCCACTCTGTCTCAACTGTCGGTCTCCCCGTTGCGTGGGGCTACTTGGTGGGGGGCATAGGATGACGCAACTGGTCCGTGGCGGTGATCGGGCGATGGACGCGGATGAGGATGGGGCTGTGGTCGGCGCTGCCTCCGGTGCGGCCTCGGCGCGAAGCGCGGCCGCGGCGATCGGGGCCGGCACGTCGAGCCCCATCATGCTCATCGCCTGCGCGCTCATGGCGATCGGTGTCGTCATGGTTGCCTCGACGAGCGCGTCGCTCGATCACTCGCTGTTCGGGCCGCGCTGGTGGCTCACGCCGTTCGGGCGGCAGGTGATCTTCGCTCTGTTCGGGCTGGGGCTCATGGTAGCGACGGCCAGGCTCACGCCCGCGGTAGTCTCGTGGCGACCCACACGCCGGGTGCTCCCCTTCGTGGTGTTCGCATTGGTGGCGGCCGTGCTGGTGATCACGCTGGTGCCGGGCATCGGGCATGCGCGGCATGGGTCGCAGCGGTGGCTGCCCGTGGGCCCGGCCTCCTGGGGGTTTCGTTTTCAGCCCTCCGAGCTGGCGAAGCTGGCGCTCGCGGGTGCCTTGGCAGGCTGGTTTGGGCGGCGACGCCATGATCCGCGCGGCTTCTGGTCGGGCTTCGTCCCCGGTTCGCTGTTCATCGGGGCGAGTGTGGCCTTGGTCGGGATCGAGGACTTCGGCACCGCAGCCCTGATCGGGACGGTTGGGGCAATGATGCTGCTGGTGGCGGGCTGTCGCTGGCGCTATCTGGCCGTGCTGGCTCTGCTGGGCATGGCCGGCGCGATCGGCCTCGTGAAGATGGCGCCGTACCGGGTGGCGCGGCTGACGGCCTTTGCCAACCCGGAGGCAGATCCCCAAGGCGCTGCGTACCACGCCACGCAGTCGTTGGTGACGATTGCGTCCGGCGGTGTGGCAGGGATGGGGCTCGGGGCCGGCGTGCAGAAGTACGGCTACGTTCCAGAGAGCCGCACGGATTTCATTTATTCTGTAATTTGTGAAGAAACGGGGCTCGTAGGGGCCTTGGCGGTTGTCGGGCTGTATGCGGCGCTTGTTTACTTCGGCATGCGCGTGGTGCAACACGCTCGGTCTCGGTTTGAGCGGCTGCTGGCGTTCGGTGTTACGGTGACGATTGGGCTGCAAGCGGCCATGCACATCGCGGTCGTTAGTGCGGCGGCGCCCACGAAGGGGATTTCGCTGCCATTGGTGTCGGCCGGGGGGAGTGGAGTGCTGACGTTCGCGGTCGCGTTCGGACTCCTGGCGGGGTTGGCGGCGCGTGCTCGCGACCCGGTGGTGAGCACGCGCACGGCGGATGACTAACCGAGTGTGCGTGGTCCCACGCTCGTGAGGCTGTTGCGGTACCGCCTAGGTGGCTGTGCCGCGCACGAACGTGCCGCGAATCAGCACGGACGGGAAGACGATGTCGGCGGGCACTGCGACGGACGTGCGGGATCCGGTAGTTGCCGTGGCGGGCGGCGGCACGGGTGGACACCTGTACCCCGCGCTTGCGGTCGCGGAAGTGCTGCGTGAGCGACTGGCGCAGTTGCGGTTCGTCTTCTTCGCGACGGACCGGGCGATTGACGAGCAGATTCTTGGTGGCCGCGAGGCGTGTACGCTGGTGCGTCAATCGCTTCCGCCATTGCACCCTGCGCCATGGCGTTGGCCGGGCATCCTGCGAGGCCTGTCACGGGCGCGCCGGCAGGCGAGGGCGTGGTTTGAGCGGCAGCGGCCGATGTTGGTACTGGGAACGGGGGGGTTGGCCTCGGTTCCTGCGGTTCTGGAGGCGCTGCGGGCGGGCATTCCGGCAGCCCTTCTCAACCCCGACGCAATCCCCGGCCGGGCCAACCGGTTTCTCGCCCGACGGATGGATGCCGTCTTTGTCCAGTGGGAAGACAGTATTCGACACTTCCCCCGCGGCACGCGGCTGGAGGCGTTGGGCTGCGCGATCCGGCCGGGGTTCGGGACGCCGGACCGAGCGGCCGGTGTCCGGCACTTTGACCTCGATCCGGCACGTCGGACGCTGCTGGCCACGGGTGCTTCGCAGGGCGCGCGCACGCTGAATGACGCGTTGGTGGCGAACCTCGACCGCCTGGAGCAGCACGGGGGTTGGCAGGTCTTGCACCTGACTGGGAAGCTGGACTACGAACGGGTGGCGGCCGCCTACCAGGGGCGGCGGCTGCCCGCGCGGGTGCTGTCGTACACGGAAGCGATGCCGGCGGCGCTGGCGGCCGCGGACTTGGTGCTGTCGCGGGCTGGAGCCTCGACGCTGGCGGAGATCACGGCCGTGGGGAGGGCGTCAGTGCTGATGCCGTATCCGTTTCACCGTGATATGCATCAGCTTGCCAACGCCCGGTGCCTGGAGCGGCGGGGGGCGGCGCGGATCGTGGCGGATACGACGCACGTGGAGCAGAACGGTCCGGCGCTCGGTGCCGTGCTGGACGAGTTGATGACTGACGATCAGATGCTGGAAACGCTGACAGGGGCGGCGCGGCGAATGGGATGTGCGGACGCGGCCGGGAGGATCGCCGACCGTGTGCTGATGCTGGCGCGGGGCGTGTCGTGCGAATCCGTGCAGGCGAGTTATTGAGTTTCCCGATATACTATCCGCGGCGCCCGGGGTACAAAGGAGCGGTCAAAGCCCGGAGGGCCGAAGCCTCACGATTAGCAGGAAGGATCCGTCCATGTCCGAGTCGATGGGCGCGCCCACGATGCTGAGGGAGCAGGTGCCGGTGGGGCGCTGGGCCGGTCTGCGCGTGCACATGGTGGGCGTCGGCGGCTGCGGGATGAACGGGGCTGCCTGCCTGCTGGCGGAGGCCGGTGCCGTCGTCTCCGGCTCCGACATGCAGCCTTTCGAGGGTGTCGGTCGGCTCACCGCGCGCGGCATCCGGGTGGCCATCGGGCACCGGGCGGAGCAGGTGACGCCGGACGTCCGGCTCGTGGTCCGTAGTGCGGCCGTGCCCGACGGCAATCCCGAGTGTCAACGCGCGCGGGAGCTGGGCGTCCCGCTGATCAAGTATGCCAAGCTGCTGGGCCTGCTGATGGAGGACCGGGCGGGGGTGGCCATCGCGGGCACGCACGGCAAGAGCACGACGACAGCCCTGGCAACGCACCTATTCCGCGCCGGCGGGGTGCAGGCCTCCTACGTGGTAGGCGCCTGTGCCGACCAGCTTGGGGGGAACGGCGGGCTGGGTGCTGATCCGTACCTGATCGTCGAGGCGTGCGAGTACGATCGGTCATTCCTGCACCTGAACCCGCGCTACGGGGCCGTGCTCAACGTCGAGCCGGACCACTTCGACTGCTACGGCAGCTTCGCGGAGATCGTGGACGCGTTCCGGGCGTTCGCGAGCCAGGTCGCGCCCGACGGACTGCTGGTCTGCTACGCGCATGACGCTTGGGCGGTGGAGGTAGGGCGGTCGGCCGCGTCGCGCGTGGCGACCTTCGGCTTCGGGGAGCACGCCGACTGGCGGGCGGTCAACCTGGTGTGCACGCGCGGTTGCTACCGGTTCGACGTGATGCACGGCGGGGACTACGTGTTGACGACCTCGCTGGCTCTTCCCGGGCGCTACAACGTGGCGAATGCCCTGGCGGCCATTGCCCTCGCCAATGACGCGGGGGCGAATGTGGAGGCCGTCGCGGCGGCAGTGCCGGAGTTTCACGGCGTGGGTCGCCGGCTGACGATGCGGGGGCAGGGGCACGGGATTACGGTCGTCGATGACTACGCCCACCATCCCACGGAAATCCGTCTGACGATCGAGGCGGTGCGTTCGCGTTATGAGCCGCGGCGTACCTGGGTGGTCTTCCAGCCGCACCAGTACTCGCGCACGCGGCATCTGCTCGAGGAGTTTGCCGGTGCGTTCAGCCAGGCCGACGAGGTGATCGTGCCCGACGTGTACGGGGCGCGCGAGACGGCGGAGGCGATGGCGGGGGTCGGCTCGGCCGAGCTCGTCCACCGCATTGCCGAGCGCGGGGGACACGCCCGGCACCTGCCCACCCTGGCCGCGGCCGCCGAGCACGTAGCCACGCATGTGACGGAAGGGGACCTGGTGCTGACGATGGGGGCGGGTGACGTGTGGAAGGTGGCGGATGAGCTGGTGGGACGAGTTTGCCAATAGGACGGAGCTCGACGCGCCCATCGGTCGCATGACGTGGTTCCGTTTGGGCGGGCGGGGACGATACCTCGTGCGCCCCCGGGACGCGGACGACTTGGCGGCCGTGGTCTGCCGGGCGCGCGAGGCCGGCGTGCCGGTGAAGGTGCTCGGCGCTGGGGCGAATGTGCTGGTGCGTGACGACGGGTTCGACGGCGTTGTCGTGCGGCTGGATCAGCCGGCGTTTCGGCGGATTCGGCGTGAGGGGACCAACGTGCGGGTGGGCGGCGGTGTCGATCTGATGCCCCTGGTGAAATCACTGAGCTACGAAGGGCTGGCGGGATTGGAGTGTCTGGCCGGGATTCCCGGTACGATCGGCGGCGCCGTGCGCATGAACGCGGGCGGTCCGGCCGGCTCGATCGGCGACCGCGTGCGTGAGGCCGACGTGCTTGCGCCCGCCGGCCACGTCGAAACGTGGGATCGGGACCGCCTTGGCTTCGGCTACCGGCACAGTGCCCTGGGCGAGGCGATCGTGTTGTCAGCCTGGTTGGAGCTGGTTGAGGATGATCCGCGCGAGTCGCGGGCGCGATTCGATGCCGCGCTGGCCCGCAAGGTGGCGGCCCAGCCGCTGGCGGATCGCAGCGCGGGCTGCATGTTCAAGAACCCGCCGGGCGATTACGCGGGCCGGCTCATTGACCAAGCGGGACTGAAAGGCATGCGCCGCGGCGGGGCGGCGGTTTCGACGCGGCATGCCAACTTCATCGTGGCGGACAAGGACGCCACGGCTGGGGACGTGCTGGACCTTATGGAGTCCATTCGAGATACCGTGCGTGACCGGTTCGGCGTTGAGCTGGAACCGGAAGTGGATATCTGGTAGGGGGGCGAGAGACGATGGGCAAACCCGGCCAGGCCCGGACGAGCGTGCGGACGGCGGCGAATCGACCCGAGGCTGCGCCCGCGCGTCCGTTGAGCATCACCGTGCTGGCCGGCGGCATCGGGGGCGAGCGCGAGGTCAGCCTCGAAAGCGGGCGGGCAGTGCATGCGGCGCTCGCTCGCCTCGGGCATCGCGTGCGCCTGCGGGACATCACGCCGGATGACCTTTCGGCGCTGGAGGACGCGGGAGATTTCGTGTTCATCGCCCTGCACGGCCCGTTCGGTGAGGATGGGACGTTGCAGGCGGAGCTGGACCGGCGCGGCGTGCCGTATTGCGGCTCGGGCGCGGAGGCCTCGGCGCGGGCGATGAACAAGGTCGAGGCCAAGCGCTGCTTTGAACGGGCGGGTGTGCCGACGCCGCCGTATGCCGTCGCGGACCGGGGCAACCTGGCGCAGGTCGTGGCGAGTTTCGCCACGCCGGCCATGCTCAAGCCGGTGGCGTCCGGCAGCAGCGTGGATACCTGCATCGTCCGGACGCCGGAGACGCTACGTGCGACGGTCGGCGAACTGGTCAGCAAGTACGGGGAGGCGCTGCTGGAACGTTTTATCGCCGGGCGTGAGTTTACCGTCGGCATCCTGGGTGATCAGGCGCTGCCGGTTTGTGAGATTCGCCCGGCGCGTGAGTTCTATGATTACCACGCGAAGTATCTCAGTGATGAGACGAAGTACCTGTTTGACTTTGATCTGCCGGAGGAGCTGCTGCGGCGCATGCAGGAGCTGAGTGTGTGCGCGCACCAGGCACTCGGCTGCGCGGTGTTTTCACGCGTGGATTGGATGGTGGAGGAGGCGACGGGTCGGCCGTTTGCGCTGGAGGTGAACACGATTCCGGGGTTCACGAGCCATTCGCTGCTGCCGAAGGCTGCCGCCCGGGTCGGGATTGAGTTCGATCGACTGTGTCAGCGCATCGTGGAGTTGTCGCTGGCGCGTGTTTAGCGCAGGCAGGTGCCTGGCGCAGGCAGGCGGGACGCCTCTTGCCCTTGGGAGAGTACGTGTTTAGCGCAGACGGGCGCCGGGGTGCCATGCTTTCCCGCGACAGCGGTCGCGGGTAAGCATGTTCTTAGGCCCGACCCCATGCCCACCCCCGCCTGCGGCGGGTGAGGGCATGGCACCCACGCTAAACACGTACTTGGGACAGAGGGCTGGGTGACGGGGGAGGTTCGACCCTCACCCCTACCCCTCTCCCGGGGGGGAGGGGTTGTGTCGGAAGTTCGGACGTAACGTGACATGGCTCGTACTCGTCGGACAAAGAAGACTCCGCGGCCCGCTGTGCCCGGGCGCTGGCGTGCTTTCTTTCGGGAGCACGGCCTGCGGGGGCTGCGTGTTGGCGCGGTGACGCTGGCCACCGGCGCGTTGCTGGTCGGCGGCGGCATCGGCTGGCAGCGTCTGGACGCGCACGTTCAGCAGGAGGTGACGAGTCGGGTGGAACGGCCGGCACTACTGCTGGTTGATCTGCCACCGGCCGTGCAGCGCCTCGCGGAGGGTGAACTGCGGGCGCAGCTCCTGCCGTTGCTCGAGGTGCTCTGGACGGAAGAGTCACTCTGTCCGAACCTGGCGGAGCGCCTCAGCGCGCTGGGGTGGGTCTCGAAGGTGCGGTACGTGCGCCGTGGTGGAGACGGTGTCGTACGCGTTTCGTGTGACTACCGGGTGCCGGTGGTGATGGTGCAGCAGGGCGCGGAATTCCTCCTCGTGGATGCGACTGGGACGCGCGTTCCGGGCACGTATACATACGACCCCGCCTGGCCGCTGGTGCAGGGAGTCGCTGCTCGAGCCCCGCAGCCCGGTGAGCGGTGGGAGGGGGACGATCTGCAAGCGGCCCTGTCGTTGTGGCACCTGCTCTCCAGCGAGCCGTTTACGGCACAGATTACGGCCGTGCTGGTCGAAAACTACGGCGGGCGGCGCAACCGACACGGCCCGCACCTGGAGTTGGCGACGGACCGCGCGGGCGGGCGCATCCGCTGGGGCTCGGCTCCCGGTCGGGAGGTCGAGGAGAACACACCGGCGCAGAAACTGGCGCTGCTGCGGGAGAACCACCGCCGTAGCGGGCGCGCCGACGCCGGGCACGCGGTGATTGACATTTCGACGTTTCCGGATCGGTTTGCGGTTCCCGGCTGAGCCGGGCTCGGCGCCGGCGGGGCGCGGGCGGCCGCGGAGGTCTGCACATGAATGACGTGGTACAGTTTGTCGAGCAGGTTCGGCTGGTTGCGGCCGAGCATGCGCCGGTGATCGTGAAGCTCGGCGTGGTGCCGTTGGGGATCGTGCTGTTGCTGTTGGGGTTGGGGATCGGCGTGTTGGGCGCGAAGCTCGCCCGGCCGGTGGTGACGACGTGGTTTATCGCCGTGGGGGCGTGGGCGGGCTGGGGTTTCGCGGTCGCGGTGGACCTGACGCCGTATGTGTGCGTGCCGATCGCGGCGCTGCTCATCGGGATGATCGGCTATCATGCCTTTCGTTTCTGGGTAGGGCTGCTGATGTCGGGCGTGCTGGCCACGCTGGTGGTCGGGGGCTACAGTTTCCTGCGGCTCCAGCCGTACATGACGAGCTTCGAGACACATCTGGAGAGCATCCTGCCGCCGGAAAGCGAGGCCTTTCCGCCGGTGAGCGAGGGTCAGCCGTCGGCCCGCTGCCCGGCGGCAGCGTGGGTGACGCAGTTCGGTGGTTACGTGCGCGAGCAGGATGCCGCGGCCGCCCGGCTGGGCTCGGCGCTGGGGGCGCTGGCGATGCTGGTCGGGATGCTGGTGGGGTTGCTGGCGGCGCGGTTCGCGCTGATTACGTCGACGTCGGTGCTGGGGACGCTTCTGGCGGCCGGTGGGGCGGTGATGCTGTTCAGTCAGTGGGGTCCGACCGGTGGTTTCAGCGACGCGCGGTCCCAGGCGCTGCTGGGGCTGGCGGTCGGGGCTTTCCTGGTGACGTCGCTGTTCCTCCAGACGGTGTTCACCCGGCAGCGTTCGCCGGCTCCGGCGGACAGTGACAAACCCAAGTCGAAATGACGGCACCGGTCCGCGGGTGGCATCCCCTGGCGCGACGGCAATTGTGGGCAACCATGCCTTCGCAACCACGACCTCTGCCGGGTCGCGCGTGCGGTGGATGTGGGCACGGCGGGCAGCATGAGGATGCGCGTGCCGGAAGCGAACCAACGACCCCCGCGCGTGGCATATCGTACACTACTCTGGTCTACCGGCTTGACGAAGCACTGCGCGCGGTTACCGGACCGGGCCGTGCGCGGGCGTGACCTCGCCGCATGGGGAGGGCCTGCACGTGGATCAGCTTGCCTGCAAGTGGGTGGCGTTTCTGGAGCACATCGGACCGATGGCGGTCCTGCCGCTGCTGGTCGGCTCGGCCGTGCTGATGCTGTTCGGGTGGCGGCTGTGGCGCGTGTCGGCGGCATTCACGTACGCGTTAATCGGGATCGGCGTGGCGCACGCGCTGCTGGGGTCGTCGGGCTCGGTGTGGCTGTGCGCGTTGGGGGCGGCATTGGTCGGCGGCGTGGTCGGGTACGTGCTGGGCCTGCATGGGATCGCGCTCCTGGGGGCCGGCGCGGGCGGGCTCATGCTGGCGCAGTTCGTCGGCGGCTTCCATCTGCCGACGGCCGCGATGTGGGTCGCGGGTGGGTTGGGAGCGTTCCTGGGCTTGGGGTTGGCCCATCTGAACCTGCGGCAGGTGACCATCGTGCTGACGGCGTTGGAGGGCTCCATGCTGCTGGTGTCGGCGCTGGCGGTGCTGAGCATGTCCGCGCCGTCGGTGTACCGCTCGTTTGCCGGGTTTGCCCGGCAGAGCACGCTGCTGGTGGCCTTCGTGGTGCTGGTGCCGACGGTGGTCAGCTGCTTCTACCAGATGTCGGACGTGCGGCGCTCGGCCACGGAGGCGCTGGTGGAGCAGCGCAACGCCCACCGATCGTGAACGTGCCTGCCCCTGGCGCCAACGATGCAGCCTGGTGCCCCCGTCCGTCGTGGCGTCGCGCCTGCGTGGTTGTTGTAGCTTCGTTCCCCGGCGGCCGACGCCGGGCGGCATCTCCCCGTCAGTTCCTAAACGCCAAGCGGCGCGCTAGGCACTGCGCCTCGACCCATGTATCATGTCAGTCATGAGTCACGTTTCGCTCGGCATCGACCTGGATGATCTACGCCTGCCGACCAAGGAAGGCCTGCGCGCTGCCCGGGAGCTGGGGGGCGACGTCGTGGAGCTGGGTGCAGCCGCGGGAGAGGTGACCCCGGAGGGGCTCTCCACGAGTGGGCGTCGGCACCTGCAACACCTGGTGGGCACTTTGGGGCTGAAGCTGGCGGCCCTTTCCGCGGAGGTGCCGCACACCCGGCTTACCGACCCGTCCACGGTGGAGGAGCGCGTGGAACGGACGTGCCGGATTCTGACGTTGGCGGCGGACATGGGGGTGCGGGTGGTGACCGCGTCGGCCGGGGCGCTGACCCACCCGGAGACGGGCGAGCCGGCACCTTTGGCGCTCGAGGCTCTGCGTCGCATCGGTGACCAGGCCGACACGTGCGGGGTCTGCTACGCGCTGCGGCCGGCGCATGACACCGCGCAGCCGCTGGTGCGTCTGTTTGACCAGCTTGATTGCCCGGCGCTGGCGCTGGGTGTGGACCCCGCCGCCATGGTGATGCTGGGTCACAATCCGTTGAGCGTGATCGAGCGCTTACCGAACGCGATCGTGCTGGCGCATGCCCGGGATGGGACGGTGGGTAGCGCCGGTCGGGCCGGACATGAGACGCGGCTCGGGGAGGGTGAAGTGGACCTGGTCGGATTCTGGCAGGCCCTGGCCGACGCCGGGTACGGCGGTCCGCACATCCTGCGTCGTTTGGACTCCGAGACGCCGCGCGCGGATCTCGAGGCGGCGCGGGACCTCATCCGGCGCGCGCTGTCGCGTGGCGGTTAGCGGAGGGAACGCGGCGGTGGAGAAGCGGCTTCCATGAGATTGCGATCCCGGTGAACAGCGGCCGTTCTCCGGGGCGCCTGGAACTTTCGGCGCTACGCAGGGGAGCATGCTCACCGTTCGGTTGTGCCGGTCAATCGACACAGAAGGCCGCGAAGCATCATGGTGACTGCCTGACCCCTTCCCCTTTCGTGAGCGGATGGTTCGCCCCTGGTGCTGTGATCTCCGTCACTGTCCAAGCAGGGGGCCTGCGAACAGGTACGTGAGCGCGAAGATGACCGCGATGCTGATCAGGTTCAGCCAGAAGCCGGCTTTGCACATTTGCCAGATCTTCAGTTCCCCGGAGCTGAACACGATGGCATTGGGTGGTGTCCCCACCGGCATCATAAACGCGCAACTCGCCCCGATGGTCATCGGCACGACGAAGAGCAGAGGACTGAGTCCCAGCCCGACCGCCGCCGGACCCAGGATGGGAAGCAGCGTGGCCGTCGTCGCGGTGTTGCTGGTCAGTTCCGTGAGGAACACAATCAGGGTAATGACAAGTAACACCAGCAGGGCCACCGACCAACCGTGCAGACCGCTGACGCCGTGACCGATGAACTCCGCCACGCCGGTGAGTTTGACGGCCTCCGCCAGGCTGAGGCCGCCCCCGAACAGCAGCAACACACCCCACGGCAGCGTCCGCGCCTGCCGCCAGGTGAGCAGGAACTCACCTTTGCCTGGGTAGATGGGACAGGCGAAGAGCACCACGGCCGCCGCGACCGCAATGCCGCTGTCGCTCAAGCCTGCCAGCGGCTGAAAGCTGTCTCCAACGCGGATGGCCGCCAGCCACGGGCGGGTGATCCAGCCGACCGCCGTCAGGACGAACACCACGAGCACGGCCGCTTCCGCCCGCGTCATGGGCCCCTGCCGCTGCAACTCCCGCGCGATCAGTTCACGCCCGCCGGGAATCTGCCGCAGACGAATGGGGTAGACGATGCGGGTCAGCAGCAACCACGTCAGCGGCAGCAGCACGGCCGCCAGGGGCACGCCGATCATCATCCAGCGGACGAAGGATATCTGGATGTTGAACGTCTTGCCCACGTAGGCTGCCAGCATGGCGTTGGGCGGAGTGCCGATGAGCGTCGCGATGCCGCCGATGGAGGCCGCGTACGCGGTCCCCAGCAGCAGACAGATCGCAAAGTGAAACGGTGCCCCCCGCGGCGGAAGCTGGGGGTCGTTCCGTCGTGCCAACTCCTGCCGTACCAGTTCGATCACGCTCAGGGCGATCGGCAGCATCATCACGACGGTGGCTGTGTTCGAGACCCACATGCTCAGGAAGCCGCTGGCCAGCATGAAACCGGCCACGACTCCCGCGGGGCGGGTGCCCACCAGCAGGATCGTGTGCAGCGCGATGCGCCGGTGCAAGCCCCAGCGCTGCATCGCCTGGGCCAGCAGAAAGCCGCCCATGAACAGGAAGATCAAGTCGTTGGCATACGGGGCGGCGGCCGCCTTCACATCGACGACTCCGAAGGTCGCCAACGGAAACAGCACCATGGGAATCAACGCGGTAACGGGGATGGGCAACGCCTCGGTTACCCAGAGGACGGCCATCAGGATGCCGACGGCCGCCACCGCCCGCCCGGGCTGGGTCAACCCGGCCGCGATCTTGCCGTCGGCTTCGAATCGCGCCGCCGGAATCAGCAGGTACACCACAACGGCGAGCAGGGGCGCCCCCAGCAATCCCAGCCATCGAACGAAGGGAATGCGCTGCCCGCCGGCATCCTCCGCCTGGCACTCGTCCACGATGCCGCCGCCTGGATCAGCTTCATCACACATGCGCGTCTCACTGTGACTTGCGCAGCCGCTCCAGCGCATATCGGCTCACGCGGTCGTAGGTCGTCGCCAGGAATCCGACCAGGGGGAAGCCGCCGCGTTCAAACGGCGACGGCCCGAGGCGTTCCAGCAACTCCAGCGGTTGTTCGGGTTCCCGCGTGCGGACCGCGATCTGGGTCAGGGCCGTCCCGGCCTCATAGAAGCCCGCCCACTTTGGATCGCCGACCGGGGCGGCCGCCTCGGCCACCGCCCCCAGCGAGCGAAGGTGCTGGTTGCCATCTGGCGTGGTGCTCGACATTCCTAGTCCTCCCCCACCGCCTCGCGTGAGAGCGTGAGCAGATCGCGCAGGGCCTCGGTGCTCAATTCGGTGAGCCATTCCTCGCCTGCTCCAACGATTCGCTCGGCCAAGTCCTTCTTCTGTTCCAGCATGCCGTCGATGCGCTCTTCGAGTGTGCCCAGGCAGATGAGCTTGTGGACCTGCACCATGCGCTGCTGCCCGATGCGATGCGCCCGGTCGGTGGCCTGTTCCTCGACGGCGGGGTTCCACCAGCGGTCGAAGTGAAACACATGATTGGCCGCGGTCAGGTTCAGCCCCACGCCGCCCGCCTTGAGGGACAGCACGAACACCGGCGTGTCGCCGCGTCGCTGCTGGAACCGGTGCACGAGCGCATCGCGTTGCCCGGCCGAGGTGCCCCCGTGCAGGAAGAGGACCTCCCGATCGAATGCTTCACCTAAGTAGTGTTGCAGCAGTGCCCCCATCTGGCGAAACTGGGTGAACACCAAGGCGGCATCACCTTCCGCGACGACCTCCTCGATCATCTCGCGCAAACGTTCGCACTTGCCGCTGCGCTGATGCAGGACGGGCCCGTGCCGGGCCTCAGCCGCGCCGGGAACTTGTTCCCGCAGGAAGTGGGCCGGATGGTTGCAGATCTGTTTGAGCTTCACGAGGGCGGCCAGGATGAGCCCGCGCCGCTGCATGCCGCCGCTCTCTTCGATCTGGCCCAGCATGTCTGCGACCACCGCCTCGTAGAGGGCCGCCTGCTCCTGCGTCAGGTTGCAGAAAACCTTCATCTCCAACCGCTCCGGCAGGTCCTGCATGATGTCGGGATCGCGCTTGAGCCGGCGGAGCACGAACGGCTGGATCAGGCGCCGCAGACGGTCGGCCCGGTCGGAGTCATGATGCCGCTCGATGGGCACGGCGAAGCGTCGGCGAAAGTCACTGGCTGAGCCCAGAAAACCCGGGTTGAGGAAGTCCAGGATCGACCACAGTTCCGTCAGGTGGTTCTCCAGCGGCGTGCCCGTCAGCGCCACGCGTTGCCCGGTGGGCAGGGCCCGGATCGCCTGGGCCTGCTTGGCCGCCGGGTTCTTGATGTTCTGCGCCTCGTCCAGCACCACTCGGTGCCAGGCGACGGACGCCAGGTGCTCGAAGTCGCGGTGGATCAGGCCGTACGTGCTGATCACTACGTCGTACTCGGTCGCTTGTGTACGCAGTTGCTCACCGCTGAGACGATCGAGACCGTGATGGACGAGCACGCGCAGCGACGGCGCGAACCGGTTGATTTCCCGCCGCCAATTGCCTACCAGCGACATCGGCACCACCAGCAACGTCGGCCCCGGACGCTGCCCGCTGTGCCGCTCATGCAGCCACAACGCAATGGTCTGGATCGTCTTGCCCAGACCCATGTCGTCCGCGAGGCACGCGCCCAGGCCATGCTCGGCCAGAAACGCCAGCCAGGCCAGGCCCGTCAGTTGATAGGATCGCAGTTGGCCGTGGAAACCCGCCGGCGCGGGCACCGACTCCAGGTGCCGGTCCGTCTGCGTCGCGTGCAGAAGCTGATGCACCCAGCCGGAGGTACGCATGCCGACGACGCGTAACCCCGCCGCCGTTTCATCACGCAGAAACGCCTGCTGCAACGCTTCGCGCAGCGTCATTCGCCCGCTCGGGCTGCGTTGTACGAACTCCGCGGCCGCCTCCACTTCCGCCGGGTGGAGCTCAGTCCACCGCCCACGCCACCGCACCAGCGGCGCCTTCTGCTGCGCCAGGGCCGTGATCTCCTCGAGTGAGATGTCTTCGTCCCCCAGGGCCAGGCGCCAGTCGTAAGAGACCAGCGCGTCGAACGACACCCGCTGCGCCGGTGCCGCGTCTTCGCCCGCCGGCCGGACGTCCAGCCGGACACCTAACCGGCTGCGCTCCCGCCGCCACCACTCGGGCAGCCAGACGCCGAAGCCCTCGAGTTCGAGCACAACGGCCGCGTCCCGCAGGAAGCGGTACGCTTCCTCCAGCGTCAGGGGCAGCACGCCCGGTTGCGGCTGTTCCAAAGCCGCCGCCAGCGGCTCGAAGTGGCGGGCCGCCCGGGCGAGGTCTTCCCGCACGAACGCCCGGGCCCCATCGAACGGCCGCGGCAGGATCGCCGGCTGCCGCGGCTGTTCGCGCCAGAGTTCCGCCACGTCGATCACGACGTCCTCGTCCGCGGTGGCCTGCACATGGACGGTGAGCAGCCAAGCCCGAGCGTCAATCGCGCCAGTCGGCGTCTCATCCTCCGCCGGCGAGGGGTGCAGGCGGAAGCACGTTCTGCACGTCCGCAGCAGGTCGGGCGGCTCCAGTGCGGCCAGCCAGCCGCGTACGCTCTGCCACACCTCGGCGCACTGGGACGCCGGCCCCGTCAGCCTCGACTCCGGACCCAGCAGGGCCCGCAGCCAGCCGACCTTGCCGCAGGCAGCGTCGCCGCCGCGGTCGCGCAGCGCGTGGGCCAGGTCGTCGCCCTCCAGGCAGCGACGGATCACCGCGTCCGCGGTGGTCCAAAGGAAGTTCTCCAGCACTAGCGGGACTTGTGGAGGCGGTTCGGTGCCGGGGCCCGCAACGCACACCGGCGGCATGGCCGTGATCAACCGCCCGATGCGGTCCGCCGTCTCGGCGCCATCCACCACCACGCGCCAGAACGCCTGGTAGTTGTTACCGTGGACATGGTGCAGGTCCGGGACGAAGCGCTGCCGGGCCAGCAGTTCGAGAACCAGGCGGGCCACGCACGACCAGTAGCGCAATGATCCACCTGCCTCCATCCCGTGGGCGGCCCGAGTGGGCCAGTCCGTCAGGAAGTCCATCGCATCCGCCGGCGACAGCCGCAACACCGGCACCGTCACCGGTTGGCCCGTGACCTCTGCGGCCTGCTGCTGTTGATCCAGTGACGTGGCCGCCGACAGTTCCGGCGCGAAAGAGGAAAGAGGAACCCCCGCCCGGTGCGGCAAAGTAAGACGCAACGAACCTCCGCGCGCCCCGGATACCAACAGTCCATCCGCCAGTTCTCCCAGGCAGGCGCGCAGCTCGTCCTCGGGCAGCACTTGGAGTTGCTCAGAGGCGGCGGCCGTTGTGGCCGGTTGAGCAGGCAGCGTCGGCCCGCCGCGGCCGACGTGGAGACCACCCGATGCACCAGCTTCAGAAGCAGCCCCGTCGGCCGTGGAGTCTGGCAACGGGCCGACTGTGCCCCGAGTGCCGACGTGCTCGTTGCCCACCGCCTGCAGGCCAACGCCCGTTGCTGGCGCCAACTCGCCCCAGATGTGGAGAGACGCATCCTTCCAGACTGCGTGCAGGCGAATCATGACCTTTCCCGGGAAGAACAACCGCGCCGCCGTGGCCCAACCTCGACACCGGGAGCAGAGGCACCTCCGCCCAGCGTGCGGCGAGCCCGGCTATGTTACAGCTTCGTCCTGGTCCAGCCAAGCCACGCAGCGCTGCCGGTGGGCGCGGCAGCGCCAGTGGCGTCGCCCGCCCCGGGCGATGCGGAGGGCCTCACAGGCACCGGTGCTCAGGGCGTCGCGTGCAGTCCTGTCGTTCTTCAACGTGCTGCCCAAGGTGTGTACGCAAACACGCACCAATGGCGTTGGGATCAGGCCGCTCCGTAACGGTCGGGATCAGGCTCGCCGGTGCCCAATTGCGGGCGGTGATTCAGGGACGCGCGGCTGGGCACCATCTGTGTCGCGGCTCCCCCGCAGAGGCAGACACCGTGGAGACACGGTTGGCAGGAGGAACACGCGCCCGCGCGCCGCCTCTAGGTTCGTCAATCCGCAAACGTGTACCTGACGATCGTCCACAGCGCTTGCAGCCCGTCGCGCCAGGTGATCTTCTTGCCTTCCTCGTAATCCCGCCCGGCGTAGCTGATGCCGACTTCGAAGATGCGCCAACGCCTCCCGTCCGGGCGGCGGCGGGCGATCTTGGCCGTGACCTCCGGCTCGAAATCGAACCGCTCCGCGCGCAGACGGATGCTGCGGAGGACCTCCGTCCGGAAGACCTTGTAACAGGTCTCCATGTCCGTCAGGTTGAGGTTGGTGAACATGTTGGACAGCAGCGTCAGCAGGCGATTGCCCACCATGTGCCAGAACAGATGCACGCGATGGGCGTTGCCGCCGGAGAAGCGCGAGCCGTACACGACATCAGCCTTACCCGCCAGGATCGGCGCCAGCAGCGTCGGATAGTCGTGCGGGTCATACTCCAGGTCGGCGTCCTGGACGAGGATGATGTCACCGGTGGCGAGCCTGAAGCCCTCGCGCAGGGCGGCCCCTTTGCCCCGATTGGCCGGCTGCAGCCTGATGACGAGCCGCTGCGCCGCCCACTGCTGCTGCAACTGCGGGTACAGGTCACGCGTGCCGTCCGTCGATCCGTCGTCCACCAGGACGACCTCGCGTTCGAGGTCAAGCGGCACGGTGAACACGCGCCGTACGATCTCCGCCAAGGTGCGGACCTCGTTGTAGACCGGCATGACGATCGACACGCGCATACCAAGTTGTCCTCGTGGCTACTTCACTCTGCGTGCTGCCGCGCCGGCGATCCGAACCGCCATTGTCGCCGAACGGACGAACCTCACCACGCGCAGCGCCTGCTCGCCCGTGCTCATCGACCGGCGTCGCGCCTGCCTGCAAAGATGAGCACCACGGAAGCAGAGTGGACACGGAGAAGAATCGCTCGCTTCCCGCCGTGTGCTCCGTGCGTCCGGGGTGCCACTCGCCGCCGCTCCACAAAACTAGCCGCGTCCCCGTTTCCCCGTTTCTCAGCGGTTGTCAAACAGCGAGAAGCCGCGGGCCAGCAGGTCCTGAATGTCGATCATGCCGGCCAGGTTGCCCTCGGCGTCCACGACCGGAAGTTCGTCGATGGCGTGCTGCCGCATAAGCTGCAAGGCGGCCATGACCCTCTCATCGACGCGCACGCACTTGGGATTGCGGGTCATTACCGACGCCACCTGTCGCCCGGCCCCGGCCTGCCCCCGCGTGAACAACCGGAAGAAGTCGCCGTGTGTGACGATGCCCACGAGGTGCCCGGCCGCATCCACGACCATGGCCGCCCCCGCCCGCCGCGGGGCCGCCAGCATGACTTCGTAGCATGTCCCCAGCGTCGCCTCCTCGGACACCGTGGGGCAATCCGCCCCGGTACGCATGATCTCGCCCGCCTTCATCAGGTACCGCCCTAGGGCCCCGCCGGGGTGGTAGCGGGCGTACTGCTCCGGCCGGATGTCCTTCAATTCCATGACGGTCAGAGCCAGGGCATCGCCGAGGGCGAGCATGGCCGTCGTCGAGGAGCTCGGCGCCAGGCCCAGCGGACACGCCTCTTCCGATCGGCCGATGTCCAGCACGACGTCCGCCTGTCGGGCGGCCGGTGAGTCGGGGGCCGCGGTCAGCAGGATGATCCGGCAGCCCAGTTGCCGCAGGCGCGGCAGCAGTTCCACCAGCTCGCTACCGCCGCTCTTGCTGAGCGCGAGCACCACGTCGTCGGCGTGGATCATGCCCAGGTCGCCGTGCAGGGCTTCGACCGGGTGCAGGGAGTACGAAAGCGTGCCCGTGCTGGCAAGGGTCGCCTGAATCTTGGCCCCGATCAGCCCGGCCTTACCCACCCCCGTCACGCACACCCGCCCGCGACACGCGATGATCGTCTCGACCGCCTCGATGAAGTTGTCACCCAGCCGGCCGCGGGCATCGAGGATGGCGTTGGCTTCCATGTGCAGGACGGTCTGGCCACGGGCAAGGATGCCCGCGGAACGCCCAGCCGTGCCTGAGGGGGAGGCGGCCGGCCCCGAAGTGTCAACCGCCGGACGCGCCCCGCGGGGGTCCGTCGTGCCGGACGCAGTAGTCTTGATGGTACCCATTGGGGCTCCATTATCCGGAACCGGGGCCCTTACCTCAACTCCCCCGGCGCAGGCCCCCCCTAGGCGTTCCCCGGGGGAGCCTATCGGGTCGGGCAGTCCGGCGCCCGCGGTAGGCGCTACGAAGACCCACCGCCGGTGTTGCCCGCAGCCCAAAGCGCGGCCCGGGCGTCTCGACCGTGGGGCCATCGGCGGGACGCCGGTGCCAGGGAATCCTCGCGGTCCGGGAAGAGGCCGAGCGTCAATAGTACGAAGAGGTCTTTGTAGGCGTTGGCGTCCTGGTGGTTGTCCTGGGCACCGTATGGAACGGCAACGGTTTGGGGATCCGACCTAAGGCTCCGCCGGTACGGCGGGTGCATCGGGGACGAGTTCCTCCGCCGCGGCTGCGGGAAGGAACTCGATGTTTCCGCTGAGCCGCAGGATCAGGCGGTGGGGGGTCGGGAGCCGTTCTCCGCTGCGGTCGTAGTTGAGCGGCTCCGAAATGACCAGCACCCAATCCACGGGGCCGGGCGTGTCTTGCGGGACCGCTCGGTACGTAAGCCGCGCGGGCATGACGAAATCGTTGGGCAACGCGTATCCGACCAGGGCCTGAACGTCGTCCGGCCAGCGGCCCAGGTCACGCCGATAGACGCTCACGGCTTGGTAGATACGCTCCAGCTTCTCGGCAAGGTCAGCCGGAACCTCCGAAGGCATAAGCCTTCGGGGCCGGGGTGGTGCATTGACGCGACGGGCCGTGGCGGCCTTCTGACGCTGCACTTTCGCAACCATCATGCCCACGGTCAGCGCGAGCATGCCCACCAGAATGAGCAGCAAGATCATGCCCCGGCGTCTCGATGGGTCCGACGGCACCGGCAGCGGCACCACTGCCAGCACCTTCTCCTCCCCGCACTCCGGACAGCGGTCCACCACCTGCCCCCGCAGATCGTAGCCGCACTTGGGGCAACGCACCGCGCACCGTTCATAGGCCTTGGCGCGATCGAAGAACAGGATCAGCCCCAGCAATCCGACAAGCCCGCCGACGACCCAACCCCAACCGGCGGCAGCGGCGTTGCCTTCGACCAGTCGGAAGAGCAGGGCCAGCCCGGCGGCGGGTACGAGAACGACCATGAAACGCCACGGGACGTTCACGCCCAGCAGTGAGCCGCAGGTTCTGCACCGGAACCGGCCGAAGGCGCTGGTGCAGAACAGCTTCACGTGCGAGATCGGCTGCCGGCAAACCGGGCATTCGTGTCCGAACATCGCTTCACCGTCAGTTGCAGACAACCACCACGTTCCGAGCCCGAGCGGGAGCGAGGGGCAGTCGTGCGACAAGTCACGGACCCAACCTACCGGCTCACACCGCTGTCGACACAGCGTTGGCACATCTACGGAGGACCGGGCTGCCCACTGTTACCTCATCATGAACACGATAGTCCCCAGTACCGCCAGCAACGTCAGTCCTACCAACAGTCCCATGACCAACGCAACGCTTCGCCTGCTGCGCGGCTGCCCGCCAAAGGGTAGCGCCGCCGCGAGGCCCTTTGCCAGCGCCTCGTCGTCAATCAGCCAGGCACAACCACACTCGGGGCAGACCGTGGCCGCGTCGCTCGGGTCAGGGTATGAACCGCGCAGGTCATACCCGCAATGCGGGCACCGGCGATGCTTGAGCATGGCGAAGCGGATGCGCTGCGCCCGCGCCTGCCGGGCGGCGAACCACGGCGTGAAAACGCCGGCAATCAAGCCCGGCACCGAGATCGCGGGGTTGAGCAACGTGCTGATCAGGTCTGCCCGCCCGCCGGCGTCCTCGACCCAGTAGAGCGCGGCGACGCCGACTACCACCAGCAGAATGAAGCCCGGTACGATCACGATCATCCAGCGTCGCAGCCTAGCCGTCCCCGGCTCCAGTTCCTCGACGATCGCGGTCAGCGTGTCGACCTCGATGGGCCGCTCGCAGTGCCGCACCAGCAGCGAGACCGGGTCAAGCTGGCGAACCGTGCGCCCGCGGGCGTCCTCAATGCGATAGCCGGTCTGCTTCGCGGCCATGATCGTCTCTCCCACCACTGCGGCCGCCACCATTCGAGCCCGAGCGGAAGCGAGGGGTACGGTGTGCGTTGGGTCACGCAGGCGACATGGGTCTGCATGCACTCAGCGCATTCCGCAGCACCGGCGCCATGCTTCCCCGCGACAGCACGCCTGGGTCGGTACGCTTCTCCCACGGACGTGCGGCCCCGGCTCCTCGACCCTCACCCCTACCCCTCTCCCTGCAAGGGAGAGGGGTTCCGTACGGCCCTCCTACGCGGCCCTCTTTGAACGGCCCTCTTACAGACGTGCCATCAGACGCTCTGTAAGCACCGCTCTATACGCGTGATCGTCCGCGCCTTACCCAGCAGCGCCAAGGTTTCATGGATCGACGGGCTGATGGTCGTGCCACTGACGGCCACGCGCAGCGGCTGGGCGATCTTACCGAGCTGCACGTTTCTGTCGGAACATGTGTGCTGGAGGAACGCCTCGACGCCGGCGGCTGACCAGTCCGCCAAATCGGCGAGCGCGGGCAGCAGCTTACGCAGCACCGCGTAGCCCTCGCCTTCGTTCTTGGCGAGGACCTTCTTGACGGCCTTGTCGTCGTAAACGATGGCCTCGTCGGGGACGAAGAGGAAGCCGGCTTTGCGGATCACGTCGGGGAACGTCCGGAACCCGGTGCAGACCCGCAGCACTTCCGCGAGTGTCTCCTCTGCGGCCTCGCGCATGGCGGACGGCACATCGGGGTTGACCGCCAGAAAATCCCTGAGGGCCTCCAGCAACCGCGGCGGTGTCACGCGTGTGGCCCAGTCCGTGTTGAACGCCAGCAGCTTCTCCCGGTCGAAGCGGGCGTTGGTCTTGCCGACGCGGTCGATGCTGAACAGAGCCACCGTCTCATCGAGGGTGAGCTTCTCGCGGTCCTCGCCCGGCGACCAGCCGAGCAGCGAGATGAAGTTGACCAGCGCCTCAGGCAGGTAGCCGGCCACGCGGAAGTCGTGCACGTCGATCTCCGGTGGGGCCTCGCCGCGCGCCAGGGCCTTCTCCTTGTCGCGTTTGCTCATCTTGGAGCCGTCGAGGTTGAAGATCACCGGCAGATGCGCATACACCGGCGTGGGAAAGCCCAGCGCCCGCTGCAAGGCCACGTGCTTGGGCGTGTTCATCAGGTGTTCCTGCCCGCGCAGCACGTGCGTGACCCGCATGAGGGCGTCATCGACGACGCACGCGAAATGGTACGTCGGAAAGCCGTCGCCTTTCTGCAGGACAAAGTCCTCGAGTTGCTCGGCCGGCAAGCGCACCTCGCCGAGGATGATGTCGCTCACGACGATGTCCTCTTCAGGCATCTTGAAGCGGACGACAATCTGCCGGCCGGCCGCCCGGGCCGCGAGACCCTCCTCGACCGTCGGCACGGGATCGGGGCGCCGATAGCGAAAGCCACCGGTCGTGCGCTCGCCCGTTGCACGCAGCGCCTGCAACTGCTCCTGCGTCTCGAGGGCGTAGTAGGCATGGCCCGATTCCAGAAGCTGTTGCAGATAGCGGTTGTAGGTGTCCAACCGCTCACTCTGGAAGTAGGGGCCGCAGGGTCCGCCGAGTTCCGGCCCCTCGTCCCAGTGCAACCCCAGCCAGCGGAGGTCCTCGAGAATCTTCTGGACGGAATCCTCTACGTGGCGGGTCTGGTCGGTGTCCTCGATGCGCAGGATGAACGTCCCGCCCGCCCTACGGGCGAGCAGCCAGTTGAACAACACCGTCCGGGCCCCGCCGATGTGCAGGTACCCCGTCGGCGACGGTGCGAAACGGACGCGCAGGGGCTCCGTGTTCGTCGTAGTTGGGACCATGCTTCAACTCACTGACCAACAAAGCGCCACGGCCGTCGAGCACGACAGACCGGTCGACGGCCGACGTTCCACGGAGCATGGTACCGCCTGCGGCTGGTGGGCGGTAGGGCACGTGAAGAAGGGGTCAGCCCGATTCGGCCGGGCGCTGCGTCGCCTCGTCCGCGTCTGGGGCCGCGACCGCCGGCGCCCGCGACTGCCCGCGCAGACGCCGCACCAGCAACTCGATCGGCCCGCTGGCCGCGTACCACAGGACGATGGCTACCAGCGTCGGCGCCTTGTACGTCCAGAACACCGCGAGCACCAGCAGCACCACGACGACCTGGTACACGGGCTTGCGGCCCAACAGGTAGACACGGTGGAAGCGGCGGTAGGGGATGCGACTGACCATCAGGAACGCCACGACGAGGGCCACAAACGGCAGGATGTACGCGATGACCTGCCTGGGGGTCTGACCCAGGGCTTCCTGGAGGATGATCAGCGCGGCCACGACCGCGGCCGCCGCCGGACTGGGCAGGCCGCGAAACACCCGATGATCAAAGCCGACCTCCGCGTGCTCGACGTTAAACCGTGCCAGGCGGATCGCGGCCAGCGCCACGTAGATACCCGCGCAAATCCACGCCACCCGTCCCAGCAGGTGCGCGCTAATCGGTGAAGGCAGAATGGCCTCGCGCGCGAGTTCCTTCATCACAAACGCGATCGTGAGTATCGCGGGTGCCACGCCGAACGTGACCACATCGGCCAGCGAGTCAAGCTGCCCGCCGAAGTTCGTCGTTGTCCGCGTGGCGCGGGCGACCAGCCCGTCGAGGCAATCGAGCACCAAGCCGAGTATAATCAGACCGGCCCCGCAGGCCAGGAACGTCGGCAGCATCCGCTCGAGCAGCGGCGGCGGCAGTGCACCCCCCTCCGTGGTGTCAACGTAACGCGTCGCCACCAACGAGAAGTGAATGGCCGCGAACCCGCACAGCAGGTTGCCCAACGTAAACAGTGTGGGCAGCACCGCGATCGACTTGAGCCGACGCAGTCGCCGGCGCGGTACATCGCCGGCAGGGAAGGGAGCAAGAACCGGCATGGCCGTTACTCCTACTTGGCGACCGGCTGGCGGGCCAGTACGGTCAGGCCCCCGAATACCGGGTCACCCGCCTTCACAAGGACTTCGGTTCCGGGCAGGCGCGGAATGACCAGCTCCGCCCGCGAACCGAACTTGATGAAGCCGATGCGGTACCCGGCGGCTACCACGTCACCTGGAGCCACGTGGCAGACGATCCGCCGGGCGAGCACGCCCGCCACCTGCCGCACCTCGATGGGCCCCGGCAAGGGCGGGTCCGGATCCAGCAGCAGGGCGTTGGACTCGTTGCGTCCACCGGCATCGGCACTGCGCGCGTTGAGGAACACGCCCGGCCGGTGCGCTACCGTGCGTACCCGGCCGGGGCACGGAGCCCGATTCGCGTGCACGCTGACGAGGCTCATGAAGATGCCCACCCGAACGGCCGGCCCCCCGATATCCTCGTGGCGGTCGAGGGGCGTAACGTCGGTCACCGTTCCGTCGGCGGGTGAACACAGCTCACCGACGGCCACGGAGGTCTCTCGTTTGGGATCACGAAAGAACCAGAACACCGCCAGCCAGACCACCGCGGGCAGCAAAGCCGCCGGCCAGAACCACATGCTCGCAGCGACCGCCAGTGCGCCGAGCACCACGGTGGCCGTAAGGACCTCGTATCTACCCTCTTTGGCGACCCACAGCATCGAAGTTGAACCCCTTGGCTTCCTGTTGAAGAAGTAGCCTCCGTCCCGCGCGGCCGATGCAACTGGCCTCAAAGGCAGCGGTTTCCACGGTATCCAATGCGGGCCGACCGTTCATCACTAGTTGTTGAACATTTGCCCTGATGGCGGCCACGCCTGCGGTCAGCGCTTGTATACCCGACGACGAAGACTCGTGTGCCTGCGGCAAGCGAGCACGCGCGAGGCACTCGACGCACAGGCGACGTTCGCCGCAGCCTTCGTCCGCCCTCCGGGCGGCAGCAAGAGGGTGGAGGGGAGCCTGGCGCCTTCCAGGGACTCGAAGTCCCTGGCAACCACCGTGCGCCCTCCGGGCGAACAGCGAGTGTCCTCTTCGCCCGGAGGTCGCACGAGCGTGGCCCGGGCCTTCCAGGCCCTGGGGGTAGGACCATTCCCCTTTCTCTTGATGTCGCCCGGAGAGCGAGCGAACCTCGCCCGGGCCTCGACGCCACCTGTTTCCGCGCGGCTGAACCGCATAGTGGGCACGTGCTTCCATCTGGCTGCTACGCGCCCCCCGCGCCGCGGCGGGTACGCAGCGCGTCGGCCGCCCCGATGCCCTCCTTATATATACACTCAAAGCGCTCACCGGTCACGCCCAGCATGCCCGCCAGGTCCACAAGCAGGCCGCGCTCCGGCGCACTGATCGCACCGTCGATGCGTGCGGTGGCCACGAGCAGCTTCAGGCAGTGCTCGCGGTCCTTCTGGACCGTTTGGAAGAGGTCGGCTCGCACCTGGGGGTCTTCGAGGGCACGCGCGACCATGGCCTGGAGTGACACGGTACCCACGCCGGCTCGTTGGGCGAGCCCCTCGATCACTCCCCACTCACTGCGGGAGAGATGCCCGTCGGCCGCCGCCAAAACGACGATCGCCTGCAATAGCTCACGGTCCTGAAGCGTGCTCATGGTCGGGTGCTCCTGCCCTGTTGGGGGGACATCATACCGATGGCCGCGGTCGAACGCACGCCATCGGGCAGACCGCGGTGGTCGGCGGCTTCGCGTGGTTTCCGTGCGTGCGACACAATAGGTAGACGCGGCAAGACGAGGCGGGTACCTTCGGCCCGCACGCTTCGCAGCAGCGTTCTGACGGGCCCGTAGCGTCGGCCCCCCGCGGCCGACGTGGACGGTCTTGACGCGGCGCCGGGCAGACAAGCCGCAATACCGCCGGCCCCGCTTGCGGCCGCCGCGTGATTCTGGGGACCCATTGGCCTCAGCGTGGGCGTCCTCTTGATCTTCGCGTGGCTGTCTGAGAAGGTAGGCAAGCCGCCGGAGCGGGTATACCAGCGGCTCTAAGTCCGGGCTCGAAGGCGGCGGACGTGCAGGAGCGCTCATGGAGGTCCAAACGACCAAACTGCCGGGACTGTTGCGCTTGGTTCCCGTGCTGCACCGCGACGCGCGGGGCCACCTTTGCGAGGTCTTCCAGGCCTGCCGGCTGGCCGAGGAAGGGATAGACTGCACGTTCGTGCAGGACAACTGGAGTCGATCCGTCCGTGGGGTGGTTCGCGGCCTGCACTACCAGCGCCCGCCGTCCGCCCAGGCGAAGCTCATCAACTGCGTGCGGGGAGCGATCTGGGACGTGGCCGTCGATCTGCGGTCGCAGTCGCCGACGTTCGGGAAGTGGGAGGCGTTCGAGCTGAGCGAGGAGAATAGCCATCAGCTCTTCATCCCGGTGGGGTTCGCCCACGGGTTTGCGGTGCTGAGCGACCTGGCGGACGTGATCTACAAGTGCAGCGCCTACCACGATCCCGCGACGGAGGCGGGCGTTCATTGGGCTGAGCCGGAGCTGGCTCTCCCCTGGCCGGTGCGCGACCCGATCGTCAGCCCCCGCGATCAGCAGAACCCGAGCTTGGCGAGTTACCGTCGGGCGCCAGCATGGTAGGGCGGCCTCTGCCAGCCGCTGCGGGGCGCCAGCATGGTAGGGCGTGCTCTGCCCGCCGCAGTCCTGGCGAATACGAAGTGTGCTCCGGTTGGCGGGTGGAACCCTTGCCGCTACGCAGGCGGGTGGAAGCCGCCCTACAGGGGAGCCCGGCACACGGGAGCCTGCTGGCTTGCTCCGGGACGCGAGGCCGCTAAGATGCGGGCTCGCGCGGCGGAAGGGGGCGCGGTCCAACGAGGGGCGACGGGGGCGCATAGAGACCCCACGAGCAGGACTGTCGTGTCCCCCGATGCAGGCCCAGCAGCAAGCCATCAGCTCGCAGGGGCGGGCGGTGGATCGCTGCATCCTGAGTTGTGGTCGTCGATGCAAGAAAGGTGATGGCTCATGATCAAGTTTGGACCGGGAAACCTGCGTATCCCACGCTTTGAGAAGCCCGTGTACGTGGTGGCCGGCGGGCTGACCGACTTCCGCAAGAAGCATCCGGAGAAGAACACCTCGCAGCTCTGCACGGAGGCCCTCCGGATGGCGGTCGAGGAGAACGACCTGAAGGTCGATCCCGAGCAGTTCCGGCGGATGGTAAACTGGGTGGTTTACTCGCAGTTCGCCGACCACTTCGGCGACCAGCTTCTGGCGGCCGCCAAGATTCACGACTACCTCGGCTTCGACCCGCTGGGCAACATCGAGGTCAAGACCGGTGGAGCGACAGGCGGCTCCGCGGTCCTGGCGGCTGCCCAGGCGGTGGCCTCTGGGTATGCGGACTGTGTCCCGGTGGTTGGCTGGGAGCGGATGGACGAGGTGACCACGAAGGTGGGCAACAGCTACATCGCCTCGGCCGCGTGCAAGGACTTTGAGAGCGAATTGGGCTGGATGTATGCCGCGTACTACGCCCTGATGGCCCAACGCTACCAGTATGAGAACAACGTCCCGCACGAGACGCTGGCGCGCATCGCGGTCAAGAACCGCCTGTACGCGTACTACTCGCCGTTCTCGCAGAATCCGGGAAAGTACACTGTCGAGGACGTGCTCAAGAATGAGATCGTCGCCCACCCGCTGACGTTCCTGGAATGTTGCGTGATGAGCGTGGGGGCGGCCGTGCTGATCGTGGCGGATGAGGAGACGGCCCACAAGCTCACCGACAAGCCGGTCCAACTGAAGGCCATTTGCGGCGGCTCGCACACGCTGCGCACCGCCGACCGCCGACACATGCCCATCCTGCTGTTGCCCAATGAGACCGAGGCAACGTACAAGGATTACTTTGGCAAGCATCGGCAGGACTGGCCGGGGTTCAGCTCATTCCTGGCGGCGCGGATGGCCGCCTACCTGGCGTACCACATGGCCGGCATCAAGGACCCGGTGGAGGACCTCGACCTGCTGGAGACGCACGATGCGTTCACCATCAGCGACGTGCAGACGTATGAGGACATCGGCCTGCGACCGTATGGCCGCGGGCGCGAGTTCATCGACTCCGGCGAGGCCTATTTCGAGGGCAAGCTGCCGACGAATCTTTCCGGCGGTCTCATCGGCACCATGCACGCCGTCGGCGCCACCGGCATCTTCCAGATGGTGGAGTTGCTCTGGCAGCTCCAGGGCAAGTACGACAAGTTCCACGGCGACCCGAAGATGTGGACGCGCTACGGCAAGCAGAAGCCGGCCGACTGGAAGAGCCTGCAGGCGAAGAACCCCAAGCGCGGCTGCGCCATCAGCCACGCCGGCACCGGCAGCCACGTGACCTGCGCGATTCTGGAGAAGCCGTAGGCTTCTGCGAAGGAGGTGGAGTCATGGTACGCGCCCGAGGCACGCTGTGGGTAGCTGCGGTAGTGACGGTCGGTACGTGCTTCTGGTGCCTGCCGGGCCCGCTGCAGGCCGTCGAGCCTCCTGTGGTCTCTGCGTTGCTTCCCGCGTTGGGGCAGCAGCCTGGCCCACAGCTTCCACCCCAACTGACCGTCAAGCTGAACGATCAGGTGGGTCTGGACTTGGTGTTGATTCCGGCGGGCAGCTTCATGATGGGATCGGAAGGCTTCGACAGCGACGAGAAGCCCGTCCATAAAGTGAATATCTCGCAGCCGTTCTACATGGGCAAGTATGAGGTGACGCAGGAACAATGGACCGCCCTCAACCTCACTAATCCCACGAAGTTTGTGGGTCCGCGACGGCCCGTGGAGGACGTCAAGTGGGAGGATTGCCAGAAGTTCCTGGATGCCCTCTCCGCCAAGTACCGCGGCTCTCATTTCGGTCTGCCCACGGAAGCACAATGGGAGTACGCCTGCCGGGCGGGGAGCACTACGGCGTTCTGTTTCGGCGATGATGAGGGCGACATGGGCAGGTACGCCTGGTATGCCAAGAACTCGGACAAGACGACCCATCCCGTGGGCGAGAAGCGGGCCAACGCCTGGGGGCTGTGCGACATGTACGGCAATGCTTATGAGTGGTGCCAGGACTGGGATGGACCGTATCCGGCGGGGGACCAGACCGACCCCACCGGTGCGCCAACCGGCGTGAAACGGGCGCTGCGCGGCGGATCGTTTAACAGCTCGGCCAAGGCGTGCCGCAGCGCCAACCGCGCCTGGACCCAGCCCCCGTATCCGCCTGAGATCGGCGGCTTCCGCGTGGTAGCGCCGGTCGAGATTGCCGCCCAGGTAGACGCATCGGTGCCGGCGCCGTCTGCAGCGCCGGCGAAGGAACGAAGGAACCCGCGACCCAAACCTTGAGCCCGGTTCTGCGACGGTGACGAACCGCGGTCCTGGCCTGATGAGCTGGAAGATTTCAGACCGAAAGGAAGATATACGATGGATTGGCCAACAACGGCACTCGAAGTTTTCAGCGAAGAACCACTGGTGGTGAAGAACCCCAAGACCTGGTACCACATCCACAGCTACGGCGGCTGGGGCAAGTTCTTCCAAGGCTTGCAGCAGCAGAAGTTGCTGGCCGCGCGCTGCACGAATCCCAAGTGCAAGGAGAAGCGGCTGTGGCTGCCGCCGCGGGCGGACTGCCCCGATTGCTGGCATGCGATGGAGTGGGTCGAGGCACCCCAGGTGGGCACCATCTACACGCATTCGGTAGTGACGTACCCGGGCGAGCTGTTCAAGCTGCCGCCCGGTACGCCGCTGATCAGCGTGGAAATCGACGGTGTCTGTACCAAGCTGATGAGTTGGCTGAAGGAAGGCAAGCCCAAGTTCGGCATGAAGATCAAGGCCGTGTTCAATGCGAAGCGGCCGACGCATACGATTCTCGACCTGGCCTGGGTCCCGGCGTAGCGGTGGCGCCCCCAATGCTTAAGGGTGTCACTGAATCGCTCTACGCAATAGGGAAAGCACCAGCCGGAAGCGGGTGGCATGGCCAAGCGTAGCGCCGCCATGCTCCGCTGCGAGCGAAAGGCCGTCTTCTGCAGCATGCCGGCGCCTTCGGCTTGGGCGTGCCACCCTGCTGGTCGCCCTGGTACCGGGTCCGCTTGAGATGCGGGAGTGGGCCGTGGGGAGACTTCAGCACGTGACGGGAGTTGTGCCATGCCGAAGACAACGCAGTTCTGTGTGAGTCTCGACAACAAGCCGGGAGCGCTGGCCAGACTCTGCACGAGTCTCAAGAAGGCGAAGGTCAACATCGAGGCGATTGCGCTGTCGGACAACGGCGAGTGCGGCTGGGTCCGGTTGGTCGTCAAGCCGATCGCCGCGGCCAAGACCGCCCTGGAGCACGACGCCTACCACTTCCTCAGCCAGCATGTGTTGGTCTTGGAGCCGCCCCCGCGGCCCGGTGTCCTGGCGCAGATTACGGGGACGTTGGCGAAGGCCGGCGTCAACATCAACTACGTGTACGGCAGCAGCAGCGAGGAAGCGGCCGGCATCCTGGTGCTCAGCGTGACCGACGTGGATCGGGCGGCCGAGGCCCTCGGCGAGGCGTGAACCCGTCGCACGCACGTCTCCACGTCGTCCGGGAACGTGCACGGGGCCCGCTCGCTTTCGGTGGGGCTCCAGGGTTGAGCTAACGGACTGCGACGCAGGACATAGCCCTTTCGGGCAAACCTGGAGGGTGCGACGCGGCACACGCCGCTTCCAGCCGGGCGTACATTTCATCGCAGAGCGCGGCGATTTCGGGGTCGATTTCCGGCGCGGCGTGCCGGCCCACTGACGTTGTGAACAGCGGTCGGGCGAAACGCTCCTCGTAGCTCAAGCCGCACGCGGCGAAGAGGCGGGGGAGGTGCGCATGGGGTTCCTGCACAGTCTGTTCGTAGCTGAGCAGCATGGTCCGGGGGTCTGAGGGCAAGTCCTGTTGGAAGTACTGGTACACGCGCAGGTACCAGATGAGCGCCCGGGCGGAGGCCTCGGAAACGCCCTGTTTGTAGAAGCGTTCAACCAGTTGCAGGCACTGGGCATCGACGTTCTGTAGCCGCCAGCGCGCCACCCGCGGTTCGTGTAGCATGTAGTGCAGGTAGCGGTTGTGCTCGGTGAAGTTGCGCAAGGCCGAGTTGACCACGTCCGGCCAGCGACGGTAGATCCAGACCGCTCGGGCACGCGGGTGCAGGTCGAGCAAAGTGCGGGCGTTCTGGCTGTCGCAGATGGGCTTGAACACGACCACCCGCGCATGCGAGCGCCGGATGAGGCGCAGCACGACGTCGGCCGGGTGCAGGACGTAGTTGTCGAACGCCTCCTCGTCGGTCTCGTTGTAGCATTCGGTCCAGGGGCAAGGCTGCAGCACGTCGAGAAGCATGTTGGTACCCGACCGCTGTGCCCCGAGGATGAAGAGAGGCACGGCAGTCCCGGCCGGGGCGCGCAATCGCAACGCGACCCGCCGCCACGTTTTCTGAACCTGCTGCTTCCTGGTCAGCATGGGGTTAGGATCGGCACCCGTTGTAGCGGGGGGTTCAATGAAAACCGCCCGCGGTGCCGGTCGCGCGGGACTTTGCCGGTGTGCGGTGGCAAGGCCCGGTGGGCAGTGTGGCGATGTCGGGTGCTCGGCTTGCGCCCCTGGCCGTGAGCCTCCTCGGCCACAGCGGGATAGGTGCATACGCATACTTGCGTGAACGGGGCAGGGCGCTACTGGCGATGAGGTTCCTGTCGGACGTGGTGCGTATGCGCCCTTCTCGCCAACTAAACGTCGGCAGGTGAGGGCGGGTTAAATATGGCGAAGGAGGGGTACGGCACGCCGATTGCTCCCTTTGCCGGGGGCTCGGCGTGGGGCTATGCCTGACGCGCGGGCCTCGCGGTTGTGGCCGGAGGGCCAGGCGTTAGGTCAGTCGATCCATTGGGCCGCCGGACCGGAAGCAAGCGGCCTTCGGCGGGCGTCTACCGGTGGGCCTTCCGGGAGTCACCCGGTCCGCACCTTGGTGGTGGCCTCAGTCTCAGGGAACCGGATTCATGAACTCGAAGACCGCGAGACCGTGGCAGGAGCGGTACGCCGCCAAGCTTGTGTCCCCCCGTGAGGCGGTCGCCTGCGTGAAGCACGGACAGCGGGTGTTCATCGGCTCCGGCGCCGGTGAGCCCCAGACGCTGGTCGAGGCGCTGTCCGGGCGGGAGGATCTGAGCGACACGGAGATCGTGCACATCCTCACGCTCGGCGTGGCCGCTTATGCTGAACCCCGGCTCGGGGGTCGTTTCCGGCACAATGCGTACTTTATCGGTCCGAACGTGCGTTCGGCCGTGGCGGAGGGGCGGGCGGACTACACGCCGATCTTCCTGTCGGAAATTCCTCGTCTTTTCCGTACCCGGCGGGTGGTGATCGACGTGGCGTTCATCGGGGTCAGCCCGCCGGATGAGCACGGTTTCTGCAGCTACAGCGTGTCGTGTGATATCGTGAAGCCGGCGGCGGAGTCGGCGCGGTACCTGGTGGCGGAGGTCAACCGGCAGCTTCCCCGCGTCCTTGGCGACTGCTTCATACACGTGGATGACATTGACCTTCTGGTCGAGAGCGACCGGCCCGTCCTGGAGGCGCCGCAGGGCGCACCGGACGAGATTGCGGAGCGGATCGGCCGACATATCGCCGGGCTCATCGAGGACGGGGCCACGCTCCAGCTTGGCATCGGCACGATCCCCGACGCCGTGCTGCACTACTTGGGTGGTTTCAAGAACCTGGGCATTCACACGGAGATGTTCAGCGACGGGGTTATCCCGCTGATCCAGAAAGGGGTCATCAACAACTCCGCCAAGACGCTGCACCCGGGTAAGATCGTGATGAGCTTCATGATGGGTTCCCGGAAGCTTTACGACTTCGCCCACGATAACCCGATGATCGAGTGCCATCCGACCGAGTATGCGAATGACCCGTTCATCATTGCTCAGAACGACAAGATGATCTCGATCAACTCGGCGATCGAGGTTGATCTCACCGGGCAGGTGTGCGCGGATTCGCTGGGTCCGATGTTCTACAGCGGCATCGGCGGGCAGGTGGACTTCACACGGGGGGCTGCCCGGTCCAAGGGGGGCAAGCCGATCATTGCGCTGCCCTCCACGGCCGAGGGCGAGGTGTTCTCACGCATCGTGCCCTACCTGAAGCAGGGGGCGGGCGTGGTCACCAGTCGGGGGGACGTGCATTACATCGTGACGGAATACGGCGCGGCCTATCTGCATGGCAAGAGCATTCGGGAGCGGGCGCTGGCGCTGATCCACATTGCCCACCCGAAGTTTCGGCCGTGGCTGCTGGCCGAGGCGAAAGGGCGTCATCTGGTCTACGCGGACCAGATCGAACTGCCCGTGCGGACGCCGCTCTACCCGGAGAGGCTGGAGCAGTGGGTCGACCTGAAGGATGAGTCGCGGGTGTTCCTGCGGCCGCTGAAGCTGACGGACGAGGGGCGGCTGCGCGACATGTTCTACCGGCTGTCGACGGAATCGGTTCATTTCCGGTTCTTCCGGTACGTCAAGGCGATGCCGCATGAGCAGCTTCAGGAGTTTCTCCGCGTCGACTACGAATCGGACATGGCGCTGGTGGCGCTGGTGTCCGCGGACGAGGACGCCGACATCATCGGCATCGCGCACTACCGCAACAACCCGCGTACGAACTACGCGGACGCGGCCTTCCTGGTCCGCGACGACTGGCAGGGCAAAGGCATCGGGAAGCATATGATCCGGGTCCTGGTGGAAGCAGCCCAGGAGAACGGCATCGCCGGGTTCACGGCCGACGTGCTGGCGGAGAACATCGGTATGCTGCGCGTGTTCCAGAGCACCGGGTTCCCGATCGATACCGAAATGGAGGACGGGGCGTACACGCTGCGCATCCCGTTCGCGACCCGATCCAGGGCGGCGGGCGGCTGAGGTGCCTGTACTCCGGGCCGGGGGGGGATGGTGGGCTTGGCCGATGCGATCCTCCCTCTGTTCCTCAGGGTGAGGGCGTGGGGACGCGTCAGAGTACGTTCAGGGAGATTCGACCATGCCGCTCCGGTGTGTATTGCCTTCCGGGCGGGGCGTTCTTCTTGCGGTAGCGTTCCTGTATGGCGGCTGCTGCACCGTGGGGGCGTCCGCGGCGCAGCACCCGCTGGCGGGCAGTACCGTCGCCTATCTGCCGGTGCCCGCCGATGGGGAGTGGGACACCCTCGCGGTGTCTCCCGATGGCGCCCGGGTATTGCTCGGTGACGCGTACCGGCGGATTGCGGTGATTGACGTGGCGACCGACACGCTGGCGGCCACCATCGAACTGCCGGACGATGGCTTCATCGGGGGGATCGCTTTCAGCTCCGACGGCCGGCTTTTCGTCAACACGGACTACGCCTTCTACGAACTGGACCCGCGTACTTATGCGCCGGTCGCCACGCTCGAGGCGCCTTGGGCGTGGTATCGGGGCCCGATGGTGGTGACGCCGGACGGACAGTACATCTACGTGGCGTCCGAATGGGACATCTTCGTCCTCCGCGTGACGGCCGCCGGCGTGGAGTGGATAGACACGCTGCCGGAGACAAGCGACGTGGACGGGTTGCTGCCGGCCCACCCGACCTGGGAGGCCGACTTCCTGCGTGCCCGCCGGATCACCGTCAGTCCGGACGGCGATCGTCTGTACGTGGTCGGCGAGGAGATTGAGTTCTGGCCGTCCATCGCGGGCTTGCAGGTGGTGGCGGGCATCGGCGCCGGGCCGACGTCGGCCGGGCTGACCTTCACCGTCTTCGAGATGCCCGCCGCGGTGTTTGAGCCGGGCGCAACCCGTGTGGAGCTGTCGGGCGACGGGAGCTTGCTCTTCGACTCCCGCGGCAACGTCTGGGATACGGTGACGCAGCGCACGGTGCGGTCACTGCCCTTCGACGCGTACAGCGCCTTCAGTCCGGAGATGTTCGTCCGCACTCCGACCGGTGCGTTTCTCTTCTATGAGGGCTTCGCCCGGTCCTACAACGATCCCGAGCAGGCAACTTACGGCGGCGAGGGCATCGTGGTCGCCAGCGGCGTGGATTACCAGTTCATTGACCTGGACGATGATCCCCGCAACGGTCTGACGGGGATCGACCTGCCGGAGGCCACGGGCTGGTTCGGTCTGGGCTCCTACAACAACCACGAGATGATCATCACACCGGACGGCCGCAAGATCTACATTGCGGCCGGCTCGTCGGGTGCTCTGGCGGTCAACCTGGAGCTGAGTACGCACTTGGGTGAGGTGGTCCCGGACCGGGGCGGGAACGACGGCGAGGTGACCGTGCGGTTCCTGGGTAGCTTCGTGACGGGAACGCAAGTGGCCCTCGTGTCGGCGGGCGGGGAGGCGATTAGTGGGTACGACGTGACCCTCGAAGCGGGCGTGTTGCAGGCGCGCTTCGATTTGACCGGGCGGGGAGTGGGCGCCTGTGACGTGATCTTCACGGCGCCGGATGGCGCGCGGCGCCTCGACGACGCGTTCCGGATTGAGCCCGGGCGCGTCGCGGCCGGTGTGGATTTCGTCGGCCGGGCGCAGCTCGCCGCCGGTGAGGATGCCCGTCTGAAGATCCGCGTCGAGAACACCGGCAACGTGGACCTTACGGACCTGATCGTCACGCTCGCGCTAACCGCTGGGACGCAGTACAAGGTGGAACTGCCGGCAGCCGTCGTGGGTGGGGCGGATCAGATCGACACGGAGTACACCACGGCGACCGCCGAGCGGCCGGAATATGTATGGATCGGGCGGCTCGTGCCGCGTGGTTTCTACACGTTCTATCTGGTCGTGGCGGGGCCCGCGGATCGTCCGCCGCCCACGTGGGACGTCGAACTGGAAACCACGGTTGGCTTCCTGGAGAGTGTCGACAGCAGCACGGCCAAGTCCGCGACGCGCGAGAGTGCGATCGGTGACTTGTGCACGGTGGCCGACGCCCTGGTGAAGAACCTCCACACGGAGCTCTCCCGGCGCGGATATCAGGTGCAACCGGGGCAGGTGAACGAGGTCATGGGCGACGTCATGGTGGGCACGCTCCGGGACTTCGGGGCGGCGAAGCTCACCGAAATGGTCGCCAAGGCGGTCGGCGAATTGGCCGTGCGGGCACTGATTCCGGAGGCGATGCCGCTGTGGAACGTCGTCTTTGGGACGGTGTCGGATCTGAAGTCCTGTTACGACCTGCTCAAGACCCTCCTGGGCTTTGATGGGCTGTTCTCGTTTGATCCGAACGACAAGGTGTCCCATACGGGGCTGGACGGGTATCTCGCCGGCCCGCAGACCATCGGCTACACCATACACTTTGAGAACCTGCCTGAGGCGACGGCGGCCGCTCGCACCGTCACGATCACGGACCTGTTGAGCGCGTCCTTTGATTACTCGAGCTTCGAGCTCGGCTCCAGCAGTCACCGGGACGTGCTGACGTACGAGCTCGACGAGACTACCGGACGACTGGTGCTGACCTTCACCGGAATCGGCCTGCCGCCCAACGTGGACCCGCCGGAGGGCGAGGGCTGGGTGGAGTTCTCGATTCGCGTGCGGGACGATGTGCCCTCGGGTACGGCCATCCGCAATCAGGCGTCCATCGTCTTCGACACCAACGATCCCATCGTCACCCCGGAGCTTGTGCACACACTGGACATGGACGCCCCCTCGTCGGCCGTGGTACCCCTGGCGGCTGCGACTACGCAGACGGAGTTCACGGTGGCGTGGTCGGGCAGCGATGCCGGAGTGGGTGTGTGGGATTACACAGTGTACGTGGCGACGGATCGCGGCCCGTACGTCATCTGGCTTGATCGAACGAGCGCGGCTTCTGGTGACTTCACGGGTGAAGTCGGCCGATCATACCGATTCTACACTATTGCGCGGGACCGGCTGGGCAATGTGGAAGAGGCGCCCTCGCCGGCCGACGCCGTGACAACGATCGAGCCGCGGGAGGAGGAGCCGGGTCCGTCGGCCGGCGGGCGTTGCGGCTCCGGTACGCTGGGCATGGCCGGCCTGATGCTGTGTGGTCTGTTTCTGGTGAGGCAGCGGACGACGTTGCGGGGTTCGAGGGAGTAACTGTTATGTCGCAGACTTCGACCGTGGAAGCGGCACGGGCGACGGCGCCGCGGGACCTGGAACCGCTGTTTGCGCCGCGCTCGATCGCGGTGGTGGGTGCGTCGCGTACGCCGGGCTCCGTGGGGCACGCGATCACGCGCAACCTGATCTACGGCGGTTTCACCGGCGTTGTGTACCCGATCAATCCGAAGGCGAAGAGCATTCTCGGTTGCCGTTGCACGCCACGTCTGTCCCAGATCGGCGAGGAGGTCGACCTGGCCGTGCTCGTGGTACCGGCCGGAGCGGTGGAAGATGTGGTGCGCGAGGCGGCCGAGCACGGCACGAAGCACTTCGTCGTCATTACGGCCGGCTTCAAGGAGATCGGCGGCGAGGGTGTCGAGCGTGAGCGTCGGCTCAAGGCCCTGGCGCAGGAGCGCGGGTTGTCGATCCTGGGGCCCAACTGTCTGGGCGTGATCAACACGGCCCCCCACGTGTGCATGAACGCCACGTTTGCCCGCGAGATGCCGGCGGCCGGCAACCTCGGGCTGATCTCGCAAAGCGGGGCCCTGTGCACCGCGCTGCTGGACTACGCCAAGGGCATCGGCATGGGGTTCTCGCGGTTTATAAGTTTTGGCAACAAGGTGGACATCAGCGAGATTGATCTACTGCGCTCCCTGGCAAGCGATCCGCAAACGAACGTCATCTTGATGTACATCGAGGAGCTGTCGGCCGGACAGGCGTTCGTGGAGGCCGTCAACCAGATTACCCACGGGCCCAAGCCGAAACCGGTGCTGGCCATCAAGACCGGCCGGACGGCGCAGGGTGCGGCGGCCGCCGCGTCCCATACCGGCTCGCTCGCCGGCTCGGACGAGGTGTACGAGGCCATCATGAGCCAGGCGGGCGTCATCCGCGTGGAATCCGTCAAGGAGCTGTTCGACTACGCGGAAGTGTTCGGCGATGCGGCGTTGCCGCGGGGTCGGCGCACGGCCGTGGTGACCAATGCCGGTGGCCCGGGGATCATGGCCACCGACGCCTGCATTCGCAACGGGATGGAGCTCACGAAGTTCCAGGAGTACACGGTCAAGTCGCTGCGTTTCCAGTTGCCGCCCACGGCCAGCCTGAAGAACCCCGTGGACGTCATCGGGGATGCCAAGAGCGACCGGTACCGGGCTGCGCTGGATGCCGTCACCGCGGACGAGGGCACGGAGCAGGTCGTGGTCATCGTGACGCCGCAGATGATGACGGACCTGGCCCAGATCGCCCACGTGGTGGGTGAGATTCGCGGCTACTGCGGTAAACCGGTGGTTGCGTGCCTGATGGGGCTGGCGGACATCGCGGAGGCGGTGACCGTATTGAAGCGCCACGGCGTGCCGACCTTCACGTTTCCCGAAGACGCGATGCGGGCTCTGGCGGCCAAGTCCCGCTACGCCGAGTGGGTACGGGCGCCGATGCAGCCGTATCAGCAGTTTGACTGCCGGCGCGAGGCGGTCGAGCGGCTCTTCGCGGCGGAGTTGGACGCGGGGCGGACGCGGCTGGTTGAGTTGCAGGCGCTGGAGGCACTGGGGCACTACGGGTTCCCGCTGGTGCCGTATCGCCTGGCCCGCACGGCCGACGAGGCGGCGGAGGCGAGTGAGCAGATGGGGTATCCGGTGGTTATGAAGATCTCGGGCCCCAAGATCCTGCACAAGACGGACGTGGGCGGCGTGCGGCTGAACCTACGCGACGCGGAGGCGGTCCGCCAGGCGTACAACGGCATGATCGCCTCGGTGCAGGCGAAGCTGGGCAAGGACATCGAGATCTGGGGCGTTCTGGTCCAGAAGATGCTCCCGCCGGGCAAAGAGATCATCCTGGGTATGACGCGCGACCCTCGCTTCGGGCCGCTGCTCATGTTCGGCCTGGGTGGAATTTACACGGAGGCCCTGCGCGACGTATCGTTCCGCCTGGCGCCGATCCGCGGGGGCATGGCGGGCGAGATGATCCGCGGCATCCGTTCGTATCGACTGCTGGAGGGCGTCCGAGGCGAGGCGCCGTCGGACCTGCCGGCCATCGCCGACTGCCTGGGACGCCTCAGTCAGTTGGTCACGGACCTGCCGCAGATCAAGGAACTGGACATCAACCCGTTGATCGTCTACGCCGAGGGGACGGGGGCGGTAGTGGCCGACGCGCGGATTATTCTTTCGGAGTAGGCTCTGATGGCCAAAGACTGGCGCGAGATGTATGGCAGCAAGCTGATCCTTCCCACGGAGGCGGTGCGCAAGATTCGGGCCGGCAACCGCGTGTTCATCGGCTCCGCCTGCGGGGAGCCGCAGGAACTGGTCCGGGCGCTGGGTTCGGTGGGCGCGGAGCTGGCGGACACCGAGGTGCTGCACGTGTTGACCCTGGGTGTGGCGCCGTATGCGGACCCGCGTTACGCCCCGAACTTCCGGGCCAACGCCTTCTTCATCGGCGATAGTGTGCGCGGCGCGGTCAACGACGCGCGGGCGGATTACACCCCGATGTTCCTGTCCCAGGTGCCGGCGCTGTTCCGCAGTCACCGCCTGGGCATCGACGTCGCCCTGGTGATGGTCAGCCCGCCGGACGAGCGCGGCTATTGCAGCCTGGGCGTGTCGGTGGACATCACCAAGGCCGCGGTGGAGACGGCGCGGCTCGTGGTGGCCCAGGTGAACCGCCACATGCCGCGGGCGCTCGGCGATTGCTTCCTGCACGTGGACAAGATCCACCACCTGGTGGCCCTTGATGAACCGTTGCTGGAGTGGCCGGTCGGGGGCGAGCCCGATGAGGTAACCCGCCAGATTGCCGGGCACATCGCCCGCCTGGTACCCGACGGCGCCACGCTGCAAATGGGCATCGGGCGCATTCCGGACGCGGTGCTGTCGCTGCTGACCGACAAGCGCGACCTGGGTATCCATACGGAGATGTTCTCCGATGGAGTGCTCAAGCTGGTGGAGGCCGGGGTCATCAGCGGCAAGAAGAAGACGCTGCATCCGGGCAAGATCGTGGGCAGCTTCGCCGCCGGCAGCCGGCGTCTCTACGAGTTCATGGACAACAACCCCATGCTCGAGATGCGCCCGTCGGAATACACCAACCACCCGTTCGTGATCTCGCGCAACGACAACATGGTAGCCATCAACTCAGCCTTGGAGGTCGACCTGACCGGTCAGGTGGTGGCCGATTCGCTGGGGCAGTTCCTCTACAGCGGCCTGGGCGGGCACGCGGACTTCATGCGCGGCGCCGCCCTGGCGAAGAACGGCAAGCCCATCATCGCGGTGCCAAGCACCGCCCCGACGCCCAAGGGCCTCAAGTCCCGCATCGTCGCGTGCATCCAGGAGGGGGCCGGCGTCATCACCACCCGCGGCGACACCCACTACGTGGTGACCGAGTACGGCGTCGCCTACCTGCACGGCAAAACCATGCGCGAGCGGGCGATGTCACTGATCAACATCACGCATCCCGACTTCCGCGCCGAACTGCTCCACGCGGCCAAGCGGCGGCGCATCGTCTACCCGGACCAGATTCTGCCGCCGCCGCGGGCGCAGTATCCCGGGCAGTACGAGTCCACCCTGAAACTGCGTGACGGTCAGCAGGTTCTCGTCCGGCCGATCCGCGCGGACGACGAGCCGTTGATGAAGGACATGTTCTACTCGTTCAGCGCCCAGACGATCTACTTGCGTTATCACGCCCAGCTCAAGGCCATGCCGCACAACAAACTGCAGGTCTTCTGCAACGTCGATTACGATACGGAGATGGCCTTGATCGGTGTGGTGGGAGAGGCGGGCAAGGAGGAGGTCATCGGCGTGGGACGCTACATGACCGACGCCGCCAAGATGGAGGCCGAGGTCGCCTTCGTCGTCCGCGACGACTGGCAACGCAAGGGACTCGGGACGCATCTGTTTCAGCAGCTTGTCAGGATCGCCCGGGAAAACGACATCTACCGCCTGCGTGCCAGCGTGCTGGCTGAGAACAGCGGCATGCTCAAGATCTTCCACCGCAGCGGACTGGGCATGGAGACCTCGACGGCCGCCGGCGTCGTGCAGGTGCGGATGACCATCCCCGAGCAGGCCGAGACGCCCGTAACCGGCAACTGAGCCTGTCTCGCCCACCAGCGGCGTGCTGCCTTCCCACCGGGTGGGCAAGCCGGGCCGCGTACGTGAGTCAGGCCGCGACGGTGAGCTGCGCCGATAGGGATGAACCCCTCTTCCCTGTCAGGTGTTCAGCGTCGTCAGGTGTAACGGACGATTCGTACTTGCCTCGGCCAGGCAAGCGGGTGTTACCTCCGCCGGACACGGGTGGCCTCGTCCGCCCTCGTATGTGTTTAGCGTCTTTGGCGTTGTGGGTGCCATGCTTTCCCGCGACCGCGGTCGCGGGTAAGCATGCCTCTGCCTGCCGCAGCACATGCCCACCCCCGCCTGCGGCGGGTAAGGGCATGGCACCCACGCTAAACACGTACCCGCCCTCTGGGCGGACCAAAGGGATGGAGGACAAGAAGAAGGGAGTGGTCGGTTTCCCAGGGACTCGAAGTCCCTGGCAACTAACGCCCGCCCTCCGGGCGGAGGAGGGCTACGACCGCGTGGCAGCGCTACGCTTGGCCAGGCCACGCGCTCCAACTCGTCGGGTTCCCGGCTGCGGCAGCGCAGCGGCGGCTTGAACCCCGGCAGCAGCTCGCAATAATCCCTCGGCGGCGTGTGGGCAGCTCGGCCCCTTCTGTCCAGTACGCCGTGCGAGGGCTTCTCGATGACCGTTGAGCGCTGGTTGCGAAGCATTGCCGGGACCTTCATCGTGGCCACGCTGGTGCTGGCCCACTTCGTCAGCCCCTGGTGGTACCTGTTCACCGCCTTCGTCGGCTTGAACCTGTTTCAATCGGGCTTCACCAACTGGTGCCCGATGATGGCGATCCTGAGGAAGTTGGGTGTGCCGTCCGCGTGATGTCCCCGGCCGACCGCCCTCGCAGTATGGGGACCCTCAGTTGTGACAGGTGGTCACGCGGACTCGACTATCGCGGGCTTCCTTCGGACCATGCTTTCCAGACGAAGCCGGAGGCAGCGAGCAGGGCGACGCCGACAGCCACGTAGAGGAAGCCGACCACGGTTTTCGGCAGCCAGCCCGCTCCTACTACGGGGCGTTCTCGAGGTAGCACGCAAGCCACAGGCCGTAGTCCCTCAAGGTGATGCAGCCGTCGCAGTCCCTATCGGCCTTGACATTGTACTGTCTCGGCGGCGGGTCGCTAAAGCAGGCCCCCAAAGCATCGGCGAACGCGAGGAAGTCGTTGTAGTTGTAGTCGGGGTCGGCATCGAGGTTACATCCCTCGCACTCATCAGGCACGCCGTTCCCATCACAGTCGATGCTGGTGCCAGACCGGATGTCGCAGTCGTCCGGTATCGCATTCGCGTTGCAATCGTTGACAGAACCGCCGCCCTCGATGATGAACGGGATGTCCTGCGGCACCGGTACCGGGAAGGGCGGGTCCCCAGGGTCGACCAAACTCCTCCACTCCGTGGGGAAGTAGTACAGCGCGTTTGCCCCCGGCTTGCCCGTCTGCCCCAGGATGGTCACCGGTGGAATCCACGGGGCTACCGGTGTAGAGGCTGACATGGCCACATCGATCCAGTACGTGCCGGCTGGCAGATCAAGCCCTGCCGGGCCCGGATCGCCCAAGTCCGCCACCACTTCCTGGATGCAACGTCTGCATGATGTCAGGTCGGTAAGGGCAGACCGCCAGACTCCCGCGAAGTCCACACTCGCCATCCGGTTGGTCGTCAGGTCACCCCACACGACAGAGCCGCCCGCGTTGGGCGGCCCGTCCCAAACCTGCACGTACACCGCTGTGATGGTCGGCGCCGGCGGCGGCGTGTTGAAAATCTCACACGCAAAGAACGTCGCCGTGTGCAGCGTGCCGTCAGTTTCCAACACGAAGTCGTCCGCGATATGGGCGGTTCCTATAGGGAGCTTGGCCGCAAGGTACGCCCAACTGTCCAAGTACAGACCTGGAGGTCCCCCATCCTGTAGCGCGCTCATGTCCTGATCCTGGCAGCCGGCCGGAGCCGGATGCGTGACCAGTGGCCCATTGTCCCACACGTAGGCAGCGTGTACTTGGCACTCGTCCGGAACTTCGTCCGGCTGACAATCCAGGCTGACGCCGCTGCTGATGTCACAGACGTCGAGCTGGTAGTTGTGGTTGCAGTCCTGACACCAGAGCTGCTCGTTGCACAGGGCGAGATCACAGGCGTCCGGCGACCCGTTCCCGTCGCAGTCACTGCCGAAGTCACAGGTCCTTTCGGCCCCCAGAAACACTCCATTACATGCGTATGGGGGCACGACCTCGCAGTAGGGGGTACCCTCAGTGCAGCACGCGCCGGGGCACGGATCACAGGTGGTGGCCCCTACCCACTCGGCGCCACAGGGGACGCCAGTGAAGCCGGTCGGGCCCACCCAGAACCAGTACAGGCCCGCGTGTGCACACGCACTGGACAAGGTCAGCCACTCGCCTGAGGGTCCTGAGCCGGAAGCTAAGACCCAGTAGTCCCCGCAGTCTCCCAACCCGGCGTCCACGATGAAGAGCTGCACGTCAAACTCTGCCCAGACGCTCCACGTAAGCACACTGGGGGTGGTCAGATCCAGCGCGAACCAATCAGTGTCGCGGTAGTTATACGCGTTAAACACATAGGTGCCGCTCTCCCCGCAGTAGGTCTCCCCGCATGCGATTGTCTGGAAGACGTAGGGCGAGCTATTGCAACCACCATTGGTCTCGTCGACGTAGCTGTCATGGCAGCTCGGCTCGCCCTCCAGCGTCGCGCCCGGCGGGCAATCCGCTGAGCGCCCGTCCTCGATTTCATCCGCCTGCCCGAGCGCGACAGGGGGCGGGGGTGTGTCCTCTCCGTCACTCCCCACGTGATGGTCGCTAGTAGCCGGCGTGACCCCCGGCGCAGAGGGCTGTGGTGTCTCTACCCCCAGCGTAGCGTCGGTGACTCGAACGGCGGCACAGAAAAACCCTGCACTCAGAACGAGAGTTCCTCGCAGCATCCAGTTCATGTGTGTTGCCTCCCTCTCCCCTCCGCTCATACGCGTGCGCCCGCCTTGCTCACCACGCCACGGCGTCCGGCATGCGCCAGCCAAGATAGGTGCCGAGTTGCCTGAGCTCTCGCGGGACAGCTCTCAAGATAGCGGGCACCTTACATCGCGTCCGGTTCTGGGGCAAGCAGAATCCCCCGGACCGTTCACCGTGCCTCCGACGTAGGGCGTCTGCGTTGATGCCGCGCCGTGACCCGCTGCTACATTCATATTTCAACAGTGCCTTCGTCTGCCGGGATACACCTACACAATGCGCCAGTGCGCGGGCGGCTCTACGGAATCACGCGCGTCGCCGGGAGGCGACTCGCTTGGGCATGGCGGCGGCGATTCCTGCACCTGCCCGGGCAGCGCGGGCCACCGACTCGAGGCACTGGGTTGGCGATGCGCGTGTACCCGATTGGTTCGTGCTCGGGGGGTCTAGGAGGTCACTCAGCCTGCTGCCCGCCCGGCGCACGGGCTTCGTCTGCACTTTCGACTACTGCATGCTCAGAGGCGAACGCGGGCGGCTCACCCTCCCAGCTTCCGGTTTGCGTGGTCCTGTTCAGGCGGACTCGACTATCCCGGGTCTCTTTGGGACCACGCTTTCCAGACGAAGCCCGAGGCGGCGAGCAGCGCGACGCCTACTGCCACGTACAGGAACCCGACGACGGTCTTCGGCAGCCATCCGGTGCGGAGCAACCTGCCCAGCACCACCATCCCGAGAACGAAGGCCCAGGTGCCCGGCGACAGGAATCCCCCCAGGCAGCGGCCGTCGCCACGGGCGCGAATGCGGTCGATGATCCTGCGGGCGCTGCGGCGCAGCGCGTAGCGGGCCTTGAGGAGACCCAGCAGCCCGGCCACCGCGACCAGCCACCAGCCGTGCCGCGGGTTGCCGCCCCGCAGCCAGAGCGCCCCAACCCCTGCGAGTACTGCCCCGACGCCCGTCCACAGCGTGGCCGAGAGCAGCAAGTGCACCCTTGCCGGGGCGGCCGGTTTGTAGCGTTCGGTCCAGGTAGGCATCGAACGGTCTCACCCGGATAGCGGCGCACCTCCCAAACGGCGCGGGATGCGGTCCCGGTTGTCACCGGACGGCTTCACCCTCACCCCAGCCCTCTCCCTGGAAGGGAGAGGGGGATGCGAGGCATGCCCAGGGGGTGGTCAAACCGCCACTCCCGCCGCCGGAGGTGATTCTAATGTCCCGCCGCCCGGATTTCCTGTATAAAGCCGGCGCCGTGACGCAGCCCGCGCGGGAGCGAGGGGGCACGGGGAATAGCGAATGGCGAAGAGCGAATAGCGAGTGACGGGGGACCGCCGTCCGACCCCTCGCTACCACTCGGGCTCGGACGGGGCGTGTGTCCCTCGGGCCCCGCGTGGGGTCGCATCCGGGGAGCAAGGGGCGGGTCGCGGCGGAGAGCAGGCAGGGTCTGACACATGGCATTGCCGGTGGTAGCCATCGTCGGTCGGCCGAACGTCGGCAAGAGCAGCCTTTTCAACCTGCTCACGCGCCGGCGGATCAGCATCGTCGATCCGACCGCGGGAGTGACCCGCGACCGGGTGACGGCCATCTGCCAGGTCGGCGAGTCGTACTACGAACTCGTCGATACCGGCGGCTACGGCATCGTGGACCGCGACGACCTCAGCGAGCACATCGAGCGGCAGATCGAGTACGCCGTCGCCCGGGCCCAACTGGTGCTGTTCGTCGTGGACGCCCGGGAAGGGCTCACCCCGCTTGATCGCGCCACCGCGGAACTGCTGCGGCGGCTGCCCGGCCGCGTCCGCGTGCTGGCCAACAAGGTGGAAGACCCGCGGCACCTGGCCGGCGTGGGAGAGTTCGTGGCCCTCGGCTTCGGTGAGGCGATGCCGGTCAGCGCGCTGCACGGCGACGGCCGGTCCGCGCTGCTGGAGTACCTGGAGTCCGAGCTGGCCGGTCTCGCCGGCGAGATGCCCGCGGAACCGGAGATGAAGATTGCGATTGTCGGCAAACGCAACGCCGGCAAGAGCACGCTCGTCAACGCCTTGGCCGGCGAGGAACGCGTGATCGTCAGCGAAGTTCCCGGCACGACGCGAGACGCCATCGACGTGCGCTTCGAGGTGGACGGGCGGACACTGGTGGCGATCGACACGGCCGGGGTCCGCAAGAAACGCCGCTTGGCCGACGACGTCGAGTTCTACGCCTTCACGCGGGCGGAGAAGTCGATCCGCCGGGCGGACGTGGTTCTGCTGCTGATAGACGCCACCGTCCCGGTCGGGCAGGTGGACAAGAAGCTCGCCCAGATGGTGCTGGCCGAGCACAAGCCGGCCGTGCTCGTGGTCAACAAGTGGGACCTCGCCAAGGGCAAAGCGAGCACGCCGGAGTACGGGAAGTACCTGCAAGAGGTCCTGCCCTACCTGGACTTCGCTCCGGTGACGTTCACGACAGCAAGGGACGGGCGGAACATCCACCCCACGATCGAGGTGGCCGGCGCCCTGTTCAAGCAGGCCCGGCAGCGCGTGGGGACCGGGCAGCTTAACCAGCTCCTGCAGGAGGCGATTGCGGAGAATCAGCCGCGTCCGCGGCGTGGCCGGAAGACGCCGAGGGTGTATTATGCCACGCAGGTGGCCGTGGCGCCGCCGACGATCGTGGTGTTCGTGAACGTCCCGACCCTGGTGACGCCGAACTACGAACGGTTCCTGCAGAACCGGTTGCGGGACCGATTGCCGTTCGAGGAGGTTCCGATACGATTATTGTTTCGGGCCCGGCGGGGTCGGGCGGCGGCGGTCTGACCGGTGCCCCGGAGCACGCGGTGCCGCGCCGGGTCGAGAGCATGCGACGAAAGGACCCCTCTCCCCCTGGGAGAGGGGCAGGGGTGAGGGCGGCCGTCGAGAGGACCGGCAGGCCTCGCGGGGTCGGCGCCGGCCGCGGCAGCCCGCTGATGCGGTGGAAGATCCCTCTCCTCCCTGGAGGAGTACGTGGTTAGCGTCTTTGGCGTTGTGGGTGCCATGCTTTCCCGCGACCGCGGTCGCGGGTAAGCATGCCTCTGCGGCCGCAGCACGTGCCCACCCCCGCCTGCGGCGGGTGAGGGCATGGCACCCAGGCTGAACAGGTACCTGGAGGAGAGGGTGGGGTGAGGTGGAAGGTCGCGTTGGTCCGACCCTCCCCGACCCCTCCCTGCAAGGGAGGGGGGTTGCGTCAGGAAGTTGTGGTATAGGAAAGGAACGCGACGGTGACCATCGAACTGCACTGCCCGATCTGTCGGAAGCTCATCAAGGCACCGGACAACGCCGGGGGCAAGCAGGGCAAGTGCCCGGCCTGCCAGAACCTCGTGTACGTGCCCAAACCGCCCGAGCCGGACGATGAGGAAATCCGCATCGCGCCGCTCGATGAGACGGACGAGGAGCGGGACCAGAAGCTGCGCGAGGAGGCCGCCACCTACTTGGCGAGCCTCTCGCGTGACGTCGGCCCCACCACGGAACGGAACGCCCCGGCCACCCCGGCGGGTGAGGTCGTGGAAGTCCCCGAGCTGGTCGAGCGGTACGTGCTGGCCATGCGCGACTCCAAGCTCGACGTGGTCGAGGAGACGATCAAGGAGCTGCGCCGTGTGAAGCAGAAAGCGCGGGACTACGTGCAGGCGCGCATGGTGGACCAGATGGCCCCGCCCCTCGGCAACGTCCCCGCCCCGCTGCTGAAGGGCTTTCTCAAGTCGCTGCTGGAGAGGTTGAAGTAGGTCGGCAGGCTAAACGCGTGCGCCGGCGGATGCCTGCTCTTTCGCCCCGCGGGCGCACGGTGGTTGCCAGGGACTTTGAGTCACTGGAAGGCCCCCACCCTGGTTTCCTCCATCTCTGCACGGGTCGGCGGGTCCTTACGGTCCGGTCATGGCCTGCGCAAACTCCGCGAAGTCGGCGAAATCCACGTCGTCATCGGAGTCCATGTCGATTCGCCAGCAGGTGGAGTTGAAGTCCGCGGGGCCGGGGCCGGTGAAGCAGTTCGGGAACCGAGCGGGATCCTTCAGGTCGGTGTACTCGTCGAGATCGGCGTCGCCGGGTACGTCGCTCCGCACGCGGATCATCTCGTGAGGAAAGCCAAGGTTGGGCGGCAGGGCATCGCCCCCCTGGTCGGTCCGCGAGGTACGCATCTCGATCCCGCGGGGGCTTCTCGTGTCCAGACGGCCGGCAGCGAAGGTGCTTCCCATGCGAGGGCTCGCGGGATTCGCCCTCCGCTTCGGATGGCCTCACCCGTTGTGGAAAGCGCGTGACTGCGGGCTAAGATGTTCCGGGGGGGGAGAGTGGTCGGGCCGGTCGCAGGGGCCGTGCGGGGCCTGTATGGCGCGGGCTGATTCCATCGTAGACCCCGCGCTGTCCGACAACACAAGACCAGGAGGTCACGTCTAATGATCGAGTTGACCAAGGAACGGACGGCCGGGGCGGAGGCATGGGCTTCGGTGGTGATGCGGCTGGCGGTGGCGTCTCTGTTCCTGTCGGCCGCCGTGTCCAAGTGGAAGGGCGGTTGGGAGTCGGTTCGCGGGACCGTGGTCTACTTCCAGAACGCCTTCGCGCAAACGTGGCTGCCGGCGCCGCTGGTGACGCTGCATGGGTATCTCACGCCGTTCGTCGAAGCGTCCATTGTGGTGTGGCTGCTGATCGGGTGGCGGCTGCGCATCGCCTGGGTCTACACCTCGGTGTTCATGATCTCGCTCGCGTTCGGGATGTCCGTCGCCGGCAAGCACGATGTGGCCGCTCAGAACTTCAACTACGTGCTGATCTGCTGCGTCGGCCTGTATCTGAGCCGGTTCGATCGGTTTCATCTCGGCCGTCGCGGTCAGGCATAGCGCGGCGAGCGCAGCGCGGGATCGTGGAAATCGGTCCCGGCCCTTCCCGAATTGTCTTGACCGGGTCGTCGTCTTCCGGCAGACTCCCTCGGCAACCTCCGGTCGCTGGGGTGCTCACCGCGGGCAACCCTCTCGGTTCATGGGGCGGAGCATGGGTCGTGCGGCCTGGCTGCGGGTGCGGCGCGTTCCGGGGGAATCACGTTCGGTAGGACGGAGGTGTCATGGGAGTCGAGTCAAGGGGCGACGCGGCGGGCGGCGGAACCCCGGAGACGGGGAAGAAGGGGTTCGGCCGGGCGTTCTGGATGCTCAACTCGATCGAGATGTTCGAGCGCCTGGCGTTCTACACGCTGCGCGTCATGGCGCCGATCTATATCATGCAGGCCGACGATCCCGGCGGCCTGCACCTGACGGCCCAGCAGAAGGGTCTGATCTACGCGTGGTGGGCGATCTTCCAGTCCCTCCTGCCGATGGCCACCGGCGGATTCGCCGACCGGTACGGCTACAAGGTCACGATGACCTTCTCGATCACGATGATGACGATCGGCTACCTGCTGGTGGCCCTCGTCCGCGACGTCGTGTGGCTGCCGGCCAAGCTGGGTGCCGACGGTTTCGAGCTGATCTCGGCGCTGGACCGGTCGAACTTCTGGTCGCTGTTCCTCTCCATCATGGTATTGGCGACCGGGACGGCGTTCTTTAAGCCGAGCATTCAGGGCTCGCTCGCCCACAACCTGCACAAGGCGAACTCCTCCGTCGGCTGGGGCATCTTCTACTGGGTGGTGAACGTCGGGGCGTTCGTCGGACACTGGATCCCGGCGCTGGTCTTCGCACTGGCCGGCGAGCATTCGAAGGAAGCCTGGCGCAATCTGTTCCTGCTCTCGGCCGCGTTCATGTCGTGTAACTTCCTGCTGCTGTTTACGTTCAAGGACGTGCCCACGGGCGCCGACAAGCACGGTTCACCCCTGACGGTGCTCTGGAAGACCCTGGTGAACATCGCCGAGCCGAGGCTGATTACCTGGCTCATCATCATGTCCTGTTTCTGGCTGATGATGTACCAGCTCTGGGACCTCCAGCCGAACTTCATCTCCGACTGGATTGACAGTTCGCCCATCGCGCACCAGCTTGCCTGGCTGCCGGCACCACTGTACGACGCCGTCACCGACGAAACGCCGCGTGGGCCGCAAGTCCCGCAGCAGGTCCTCCTGAGCCTCAACTCTCTGTTCATTATTGCCGGTGTGGTGGGCATGGCCTGGCTGACGCGCCGCATGCGGACCCTGACCGCAATGCTCGGTGGCATGTTGCTGGCGACGGTGGGCGTACTGGTGGCCGGCTTGACGATGAACCCCTGGATTCTCATTCTCGGCATCGTGTTCTTTTCGCTGGGTGAGATGGCCACCGGTCCGAAGAAGAACGAGTACCTCGGCCTGATCGCCCCGCCGGGCAAGAAGGGGCTGTACCTCGGCTACGTCAACATCCCGGTCGGCATCGGCGTTTTCGCCGGCTCGTGGATTGCCGGGGAGGTCTACGGCCGGTTCGGCGAGAAGGCGACCCTGGCCCTGCGCTACATCGCCGAGAACTTTCCGCAAACGCTGCACCTAGGCTGGAACGGGCAGGTTGGCACGCTGGTCGAGAGTGTCGGCGTCCCGCGGACCGAGGCGTTCGCCCGCCTTCAGGCGCTGACGGGCCTCGACGCCCAGGCCGCCACGGAACTGCTCTGGACCACGTATTCCCCGCACCTGTACGTTTGGATTCCATTCGCGGCCATTGGCGTGGTCGCGGCGGTCGCGCTGGCCATCTTCGGGCAAATGGCCAAGCGCTGGGCGGATATGAACGCGTGACGCTCACTGGTAAGGTACGTTCGGAGCGCGGATGCCCGGAGGGCGGCGACCGCGGCCGGGGGAGGGACTCCTGGTTCGATGGGGATGGCTCGGCGGTCGCTACGGCTTGGCGTTTTCCCCGCCGGCGGGGGGCTGAGACTGCCTTCTCGAGGGGTTGAATCGGACCACGCGAATGGGAAACTAAGCTGGGTGCCATGCCCAAGCCGAAGGCGCCGGCATGCAGTTGCCGACGGCAGCTTGGGAACCATGAGAGAGCATGGCGGCGCTGCGCTTGGCCATGCCACCCGTAATGTCGGTCGGCTCTCTGTTTAGTCAAGCTGTTTTGTAAGGGGCGTCCCTGGGCAGGAGGTGGTTGATGAGTTCACGTTGGGCGGTGCTCGTGCTGGTTGTGGGCGTGGCGGTGTCGTCGCACTGGGGTGCGTACGCCGGAGTGGCGCCGGGGGACGCGACGGCGACGCTGGACATCCCCTGCAAGTACCCGGCTGGGCTGGCGTCGGACGGCAAGCACCTGTATCTGGCCGACTGGCGGGCTGCGAAGCTCTTCGAGCTCGATCCGGCGGACGGACGCGTCGTGCGAAGCTGGGACGCCCCGACGTTGAAGCCGGCCGGGCTTGCCTTCGGCGACGGTAGGTTCTTCGTCTCCGACGATCACACGGGGCTGATTCTGGTCACGACGCCCGGGACGGGGGCGGTGCTGACACGCTTCGAGGCACCGGGAACGCAGGCGGTGGGGCTGGCCTACGGCGACGGCGTGCTGTTCATCCTCGAAGGGAAAAGCCGCAAGATCTACCGCGTGGTGCCGGAGGATGGCACCATTCTCGGCTACTTTGACGTCCCCGAGGCCGGTTGTACGTCCATGACGTATGTGGACGGCTACCTGTGGGTGGCCAACCGCGTCAAGGACGAACTGTACATGGTACGCGCCGAGACCGGCAAGGTGGTCAACGTGCTCCCGGCCCCCGGACCCTATGCCGCGGGGTTGGCGGCCGGCGAAAACTGCCTGTGGAACGTTGATTTCCAGACGCGCAAACTGTACTGCCTTGCCCTCAGCGGCGATCAGCGCTACCGCCTGTCGGAGACACGCGAGGCTCGCGTCGAGTATCTGTGGGCGCTGAACAACTACGGCCCCGGGGAAGTGCGGGACCTCGTGGTGAACGTAGCCGTGCCGGACAGCCTTCCTAATCAGGAGATTCTCAGCGAACTGCAATACTCGATGCCGCCAACGCGGGTGGCCGCCGACCAATGGGGGCAGGTCTGCGCGATCTTCGAACTGGGACAGGTTCCCGCAGGCCGCAAGCAACTGTTTACCTACAGCGTGCCGGTGCGGGTCTCGGCGATCCGCTACCTGATTGTCCCCGAGCAGACGGGGACGCTGGACGACATCCCGGCTGATCTCCGCACGCGCTACACACTGGACGGCTCGCGGTACCGTGTCAGCAGTCCCTACATCCAGGAGACGGTGAAGAAGATCGTCGGTGACGAACGCAACTGTTACTGGATCGCCCGCAAGATCTACGACTACCTGATCGACCGGCTGGAGTATGAAATGGTCGGCGGGTGGGACGTGCCGGAGGTGGTGCTGAAACGCGGGACGGGCTCCTGCTCGGAGTACACGTTCAGTTTCGTGGCCTTATGTCGGGCGGCCGGGCTGCCCGCGCGGTATCAGGGCAGCGTAGTGGTGCGCGGCGACGATGCCAGCGTGGATGAGGCGTTCCATCGCTGGGCCCAGGTATACCTGCCCAACTACGGTTGGGTCCCGGTGGACGCTAACCACGGTGATACGAAGGGCCCGGCCGACCAGGCCCGCGGCTTCGGCGGGCTCACCAATCGCTTCCTCATCACCACGCACGGCGGGGGTGACTCCGAGTACCTAAGCTGGGGTTACAACTCGTTCTCTCGCTATGAGACGAGCGGCTACTGCAAGATCGAGGAGGACAACTTCGCCTGCTGGGAGCCGCTGGCGAAGGAAAGTGCGGAGAAGTTGCAGTTGCCGGGCCGGCCGGGCACGGCGGATGAGTGCGAACATTGACAGTCCGAACGGCAGGTGTGACGTCCTCGCGGAGCGTTAGCTGCCTGTTGAGGAAGTCGCGTTGGCCGCCTGTGGCCGAGGTGGAGGACGCCGGACGGCGTGCTTTCCGAGGGCTCCACGGCAGGCAAGGCGCTCTGCAACAGGCTGTTAGCGGTTCGCCCTTCCAGGCATGTTCTGAGAGGACGGTCTTGCGTGCTGACGGTGTCGGAAGTGGCTTCCGGTCCCCGTCCGACCCGTCTGGGGCGCGTTTCCTCGCGTCCGTAGTGGCGTCTGGTAGAGCTTGCCGGTGACGCCACCCCCGCATGCCGTTGTCCCCGGCCCACTCTGGCGGCCCCCTGGTTTCTCCGGGCCCCAGGCAACAAAAAAAGGCGGAAAAAACCCAACGGCGGCGTGTAAGAACGCACCAACCTGCCGGACGAACCGGTAGCGGGGACAGTCTTTGCCCGGCGCCGAAGAAGACCCGGCGGCGGAGGCGCGGTAACTGTGCGCATTGACCCCGCGCCCGCGCTGGCCATGTGCGTGCGACCTCTAAACCCCTCTCCCCCCGGGAGAGGGGTAGGGGTGAGGGCGTGGGAGCCACACGGCCGCGCCTCGGGTGCCGCTCCCCGGGAAGCAAGTGCCATGCTCTCGCGTACCGTGAGCATGGATGGTTGGCGTATGCGCGGGGGAAGTCAGAGCCGCGGGCGCGAGCCCGCGGACACGGACGCCGCGGATGCCACGCGCGGGGTCGTCGTCCCCGAGTGTATGCCACCGGGCTTGCGCCCGGTGCTCCGACCCGCGCGGCGCCGGGAGGTGGAGTACGAATGCAGAATGCAGAAGTAAGAATGAAGAAAGCAGGCGGAGGGCCACGCAGGACCCGGAACTCTCGGACTTCCCTTTCTTCATTCTGCATTCTTCATTCTGCATTCGACGCCCTTGACCGCCGAGTAACGTCCGTGTATACTGCCCGATGGCTCGTTGACCTTCTCGTTCGTCTCCCTCCCGGAGGGTTCGTTGATGCTTCACTCCCCCAGCCCCAGGCGAATGCAGTCGAGCTTGATTCTCTCTCTCTCTCTCTCTCGCAATGACACCCTTGTTGCCGCGAGTCGGGGCCGACTGTCCATGTGAGCAGGGGCAGACGTGCTGGTACGTGGCCCCGGATACCCAGGACTGCCGGGACAACAGCCCCGACGGGACGTATGACCATCCCTTCTGCGGGATTCAAAACGCCATCTGGAGCGACGCCGTTGCGGAGAACGAGATCGTCTTGGCGCTGCCGGGGACGTATGCGGAGGGCGACATCCGCTTCAACACCGGCGGTGTCGGTGATCCCCCGCATTGGGTCGCCAAGCGAATCGTCCTGCGCAGTTGTGAGGGGCCCGGGCGTACCATCGTCGCCTATAACGGTGAACCGTGCGTACCGATCTTCAGCTTCAGCAGGGAATGGGACGAGAGCACGCACGGCCCCGAAACGGTCCTGGAAGGGTTTACCATCACGGGCGGTGAAGACGCGGGGGTCAAGTGCTGGTTGAGCAGCCCCACCATCCGGGGGAACGTCATCACGGCGAACACCGGCACGGCGGGTGGTGGCATTCACCTGTACCGTAGTGACGCGGCCGTGGTCGACAACATCATCGAGGACAACGAGGCGACACGCAAGAACTCCAACCCGCCCATGACCACCGGCGGCGGCATCTACATCGAGGACGGCTCGCCGCTGATCTGGAACAACATCATCCGGGGCAACCGGAGCACGTGTGCGGAAGGGGACTGCAACCCTTACTACAGCGGCGGCGGGGGCATTTACATCCGGGCGGAAGAGGCCGACCCTCCGCACGCGCCGCGGATCGTCTGGTGCGAAATCACCTGCAATGAGGCCTGGGACCGCGGCGGGGGCATCCGCATTCGTGGGTATGCACAACCCTGGATCAGTCACTGCGAGATCGGGTTGAACAAGGCCATCTTTGGCGGCGGCGTGTTTCAGGGCCTCGCCGCGTTGGTCACCGAGAACCAGGGCGCCTGCCTCAGCACCGAGCTCGTGCCGGTGCGCGTGGAGGATTGCCTGATCTACGGCAACGTCGCGGATAACAACGACGACAACAACCCAGCGGGACGAGGCGGCGGCGTGTATTTCGGGGACCGGTCGAACCCGACCATGACGAACTGTACGGTGGTCAACAATCGCGCACGTGAATACGGGGGCGGCGTTTACGGCGCGTTTACCTGTGCGTATGTCTACAACAGCATCTTGTGGGACAACTGGGTGGGGACGGATAACAACAAGGCCCACAACGAAGTCCGCGCGGCGTACCATTCCGATATAGGTTTTTGGTACACCGACATCTTCCCCGGAGACCAGGGGATCATCGAGGTTGAACTCTATAGTCAGGTCGCCCTATCCGCCGGCGTGCTGCGCCTCGATCCGCAGTTCCGGGACGCCGAGTTGTGCAACTACCGGGTGTCCTCCGTCTCCTCACCGCCGTCGCCGGTGATCGACGCGGGGGACAATTGCCTCACGTCGCTGGACGTTCTGGATGTCGATGAGGACACCGAGCCAGACGAATGCACGCCGCTGGATCTGGCCGCCCATCCGCGCTTCCTCGACGACCCCACCATCCAGAACACCGGCGTGGCGTGCCCCGCGCAGTGTCCCGAAGTGCCCGAGACGCACATCATCGACATGGGGCCCTACGAGTACACCGCGGGCGGCTGCCCCGACGCGACGATCGTGGCCGCGGCGCCGCCCGACGGCACGGTGGACGCCCGCCAGCCGCACCCCGTCAACGATGACTCGCTCGCGGCCCTTCAGGGCATCGGACGCCCGAGCGCCCCCAGCGAGCCGATCTACATCACGCTTTCGGGGCAGGTGACCGGTGCCGACGACGTCGGCTGCTGGGCGCTCTGTGAGACGGACGACGCGGGTTACGGGCGTAATGGGATTCTGAGCGTGAGCGCCGGCCAGAATCCCGGGGAGTACGTGCTCCTGCTGCGGCGCCCGATCACGGCCGGGGCGGCCACCACGATCGAGTACGTCCCGGACGGCAGCTACGTTACCTACATCGCCCACCCCGCGAACGTTGATGAGGGTCCGACGGCCAGCGCTGCGGACGTCACCGCGCTCGTCAACTGCCTCAACAACCCAGGCACCTGCACCGTCTACCAGGCGGACATCAACCACTCCGGCGGACAGTCAGTGGCCGACCTGATTATGGAAATCAACCTGCTCAACGGTGCCGGGCACTTTGAGCCGTGGTTCGGGACTTTGTTGCCCGACGTCGGCGACTGTCCCATCGGGGTGGTGTGCGCCTGCTCTGGGCCCGCGTTTCGCGGCGGCGAGCAGGGAGCCCAACAGGATGCCTCTGCCTTTGGTCAGGCCCTCATTCTGTATTTGACGTTCGTGGATTTCGAAGACGCGGCGCAGGCCGCGGCGTTTCCGGACATCGTTGAGGGGTTCATTAACTTGGCGCATCGCGTCCTGAGCGCAGAGGAGCGCGGGGAGGTCGCCTGCGCGCTGCTGGATCCGAGGCTGGCGTTCGTCAGTGAAGACGTGGGATTCCTCATTTCTCAAATCGCAGATGCACTGGAACAGTAGGGCACCGGGTCGGGTGTGCAAGAACAGGGGTAGTGTTATGTACTCTACGCGTTTGATTCACGCATTGGCATTTGCATTGAATGTCGCGGTGTGCGCGGCGCCTGCCCAGACGCGCGCGGACGCACTCGAATTGTGGGTCGCCGATGGGGGGTGGGGATGGCGCTTCGATGGGTACACGGGCTCCTCTCTTGGACGTGTGCTGTCCGACACGCCGCTCCAGACGGGAATGTACGGCTTCACGCTCGGCCTGGACGGAAATCTGTATTTTGCTGATCAACTCAGTGACCGTGTGTTGCGGTATGACGGAGAGACACGCCAGTTCATGGATGTATTCGTCGAGACAGGCAGCGGGGGGATCGACGCCCCTACGAAACTGGAATTTGGCCCCGATGGCAACCTCTACGTTGCCGGTGGGCTGTCGAACAACGTCATTCGCTATGACGGACAGACCGGCGCATTCCTCGACGTGTTTGCCTTTGAAGGATTGAACATGCCCGAGGGAATGTCCTTCGGTGCCGATGGCGATCTGTATGTCACCAGCCACGACAACGACCGCCTCTTGCGCTACGACGGGCAGACGGGGCAGCTCCAGCAGATCGTCGCGGAAGGTGCGTACCTCGACGGGCCGACGGACCTGCTCTTCGGCCCCGACGGGCTGTTGTACGTCAGCAACCGCTGGACAGGCAGCGTGGCGCGCTACGACCCGGTTACCGGGGATGCCTTGGGTTACTTCGTTCAACCGCACAGCGGGAGTCTTAACTGGGCTTCCGGAGTGGCGTTTGGTCCGCACGACGGCAACCTCTACGTGGCCGATCCCCTGCCCGCACGCATCCGGCGCTACGACGGTCAGACCGGGGCGTTCATCGACAACTTCATCACCTATGCTTTCCTGGATGGGCCGAACTACATCGCCTTCGTCCCCGAGCCGGGGAGCCTGCTGCTGCTGGCGGCCGGGGTGCTGCTGCTGGGGCGCAAGCGGCGAGCGTGAGAGCCTCCAACAGAACCCCTCTCCCCCTCGGGGGAGAGGCGTCACACGCCGTGCACGGTGTTGGTTCCTCTACCCTCACCCCAGCCCCTCTCCCTGCGAGGGAGAGGGGTCTGGTCCTTGGCCATTGGTCACGCAGGGCCGACGCTACGGGCGCACTGCGAGACGCTACAGGCGTACCGCGAGAGGGCACGGATGCGGGGGCGAGGAGGTGACACCGGGCCCAGCGGCGAGGCTTGCTCTTCGAGGCGCGGGCAGGCCGTGGCGAGCGCGTTCACCCCGTGGCACTCGTGGCAGGTCGGAGGTGCCACCAGCGCTCCAGGCAGAACCGCCGGGTGCGCGAGAACACGACCAGCAGGGAAAGGAGCAGCAGGGCGATGTTCTCCGCGAGCTTGTTGCAGAGGTACACCTCGCCGGCGCCGCAGCCGCAGTCGAACTTAACGCCGCAGAACGCCAGCGTCCCGGCCTGGTAGAGTTCCAGGCCGCGCTTGAGGATCAGCGGCGTGAAAACCAGCAGCATGCCGCCCGACAGCAGCCCCGCGCCCCGCACGCCCAGCCCCAGCACGAGGGCTACCCCGCAGAGCGTCTCCACCCAGGGCAACACGACGGCCACCAGGTTGAGGAACACGTAGGCGCTCTGCTCGTCCAGCATCTGGTACTGACGCATGAGCTTGAGGAAGTCGATGGGGGCGAGCACCTTCACGATGCCCATCCAGATGAGCAGGCCGCCCAGGATCAGCCGCGCCAGCAGCAACGGCACTCCGGTGCGATCCAGACGGGCGATGAGCGACGGCGTAGCGGGCACCGCTTATTGACCTCCGGTGGCCATGGGGCCGCCCTTCTTCTTCCACTCGTCGAAGCCGCCTTCGTAAACGAAAATCCTGTCGGCGGCCACGCCCGCCTCCATCAGGTCGCGTGCGGCAAACAGGCTGTCCTCGCAATCGCCGCCGGTGCAGTAGACGACAATGCGGTGGGCATTCAACGCGATGTCGACCAGGTCGGGCAGGTAGAACTCTAGGTGGTAGGGGTCGAGTTGGAACGCGCCGGAGATATGGCCCTCCCGGTAGAGCGTATCGGGGCGGGCATCCACGAAGATGCAGTGCCTCGTCCGGTACATGTCGTCGTGGTACATCTCCAGCGCTTCGTCGAAGGTCATGGACTGCAGGCCGAGCTGCTCCACCGCTGAGGAGTGAGAGCCCGTCCCCTCCGAGCCCCCGTCGCCCTCCGGACCCGCCTCGCCGGCTTGCCCCACCAACCCCGCCGCGGGGTCGGAAGTACCTTCACCGGCTGGTATCCTCCCCGGGTTGTGTGTGTACCCTGGGTTGATGGGGAAGACGGGTTTCTCGAAGTAGTTCCGGCCGAGCCTCACGCTGTCGGGACGCAGCGCGTTGGCGCCCAGCGCCAGCGTGCCGGCGACGACCAGCAGGACGATCACTTCGACGACGGTCGTCAGTGTTCCTCGCAGACTCATGGCTTCCCCTTGGCGACGGCGGCCGCGTTGCTCGGCGACTCCCGCGGTCGCGGGCGTAAGCGCGTGCGGCATTGGTCACGCTCGTCCGCACTCACGGACACGTGATCTTTGCGGCCTGCGACGAGGGCGTCAACGGTTGCGGGCGGCCACGTTACGGGCACGTGACAGCGCGGGCCGGCGGTCGGGTACCGGACGCCGACGTTCTGGAGTGTCGAACGGCCATCGCCACCGTGGAGTTGGCGAACTTCCGGGTTCCGCTCGGCTGGGCGGCCCCGTCCGGTAAAGTGGGCCGCCGGTGCCCGCGCCGGTCCCACGCCCACCCGCGGGCCCGCCGCCTGACGCTCCGACACGACGCCGGGCCGGGCTCGGTATTGACGCCCACGCCGCATCCTGATACAAATGCTTATCTGCACAACGTCAGTTGCGGCGTTAATGCAGGGACGGTACCTCGAACGAAGCCGGCGCCACCCGGAGTCCGGGTTGCCGGCACGCACCCCGTGCTTGGAGAGTTGGGTCATGCGGCGCACAGGATTGATCGGTCACGTTGAGTTTCGGAATGCCGATGCGAGGCCTGGACAGGCGGGCATGCGCGGTTGGCGCCGCTGGCTGCCGCTTCTCCCCGTGTTGACGCTCCTGCTGCTGGCAGGGTGCCCGTTTGCCCAGCAGGACAACACCAACACGAACACCAACACGAATACGAACACGAACGACAACACGCCATCCCCGGTCCGGCCGGTGGCGGTGTTCTCATCCAGTGTGGTTAACGCCGATGACCCGCTGCGCGTGCTCTTTGACGCCACGGGCAGCACGATCGCCGGGGCGGCCACGTACGCCTGGGACTTCGGCGACGGCAGCACGGGGGAATCCGCCACGCCGTTCATCGACCATCTGTACGCGACCGCGGGAAGCTATAGCGTTACCCTTACGGTCACCGACACGTCGAACCTGGAAGGGCAGTATGCCGCTACCGTGGTGGTCACGGCCCCGCAGATCGTGCTCGACGGCATCGCCGTGACCCCGACCAGTGTCCTCTTCACGACCGCGGGGGCCGTGCAGCAGCTTCTGGTGACCGGCTCTTACTCCGACGGCACCACTGCCGACCTGACCTCCGGTGCCGGTGCCCTGTACAGCTCCGGCAGCAGTGCGGTCGCCTCCGTAAGCAGTTCCGGTCTGGTGCAGGCCGTACGCAGCGGCACGACGACCATCACGGTCTCCCTGGACGCCTTCACGGCCACGGTGACCGTCGTGGTGAACATCCCGGCGCCCCTGGCGGTGGCGATCACAGCCACCCCGGCCGCCCTCGTCGGGGAGGGCGACTCCCTGACGCTGACCGCGTCCGTGCCAGCTAGCTACAGCGTGGAGAGTGTCGAGTGGATTCTCAGCGACGGCGAAGGACTTGACGACCCCTTCGGCTCCCCGGACGAGTTGACCACGACGTTTGACACGTCGGTGCCCGGGCAGTTCCTGGTGGCCTGCAATGTGACGGTCGAAGGCGGCGGCTCGGCCGGTGCCTCCCTCCAGATCACCGTGACGGAAGGCCCGGCCCCGGTTCTGACCGGCGTGTCGGTCACCCCCTCAACCCTGACGCTCGCCGGCATCGGCACGACCCAGCAACTGACGGTCGTCGGCAACTACAGCGACGGCTCGACGGCCACGCTCACCAATGACACCGGCACCGCCTACTCGAGCAGTGCGACGGGGGTCGCCACGGTCAGTGGGGCGGGCCTGGTGACGGCCGCGGGCTTTGGGAACGCAACCATCACGGTGAGCAACGGGACTTTCACGGCCACCGTCAGCGTGCAGGTGGTCAGCCTGCTGACGGTGCAAATCACGGCCACTCCCAGCGCCAGCGTGCTGCGGAACCAGGTGTTGACGTTGACGGCGGCGTTCTCGCCCACGGCCACCATCTCGGCGGCCCAGTGGCAGCTTGTGAGCGGCAGCGTCACCAGTCCCTTCGGGACTGCGACGGCGGCCACGACCACGTTCAACACCTCCGTGGCGGGCACGTTTGTCGTGTCCTGCACGTTGACCGACTCTCAGAACCGGACGGGCTTCGCGACGATCACGCTCACGGTGACGGCCAGCGCGCTCAGCGCGGACGCGGGGACGTCGTCGAGTGTCGTTCCGAACTCGATTGACTTCCAGGGCGGTGCACCTTTTGCCGCCGGTGCGATCCTCACGTCCGGGTTCACGGACGGCAAGGTGGGCTCGCTCGGCGCGACGGCCAGTCTGGCCGGGCAGCCGAACGCGGTTTTCTCCTACGCTTGGCGGGTGGCCTCCGCCCCGGCACCGGCGGCCAATACGAACCTGCCTGACGTGCTGTTGCTGGATCCCGCGTCGAAGGACACGGCCTTTCAGATTCGGCCCGCGCCTTCGCAACTGACGATTCTGAGCACCGGGCTGGCCGGTACCACCGCCAACCGCGTGGTGCCCGGCGAGTACGTCTTTGAGGTCTCGGTCACCGCGGCGGGCGCGACGGCGCCGGCCACGGACACCGTTACTCGTACCATCAGCGCGGGCTATGAGGTTCCCGCCGCCGCGGGCGGCTCGCTCGAGGGCCTCGCGATTCGCAATGGCGCGGTCACGCGGCGGGTGCTGGCTCGCTCGCCCAGGCAGGTGGCGTTCACCAGTCTTGTTCGCCATCGCCCGGTGCTCCAGTTCGACCTGTTCGACGACGGACGTCAGTCGGACGAGGACGGCGCGCGCACGGCCCTCATCCTGCCGGGCACGTACGCGACGGCCCAGGCGACCACCGTCCAGAGCTCGCACCAGCTTGCCCCGTCTGCGCCGCCGGCGCTCAGCCAGTTCAACGCGACCCTTACGCCGCCCCAGCGCGGTACGTACCTCGTGCGGGCGACGCTGACGCAGGGGCTGCTTCCCACCGGCGTGACGAAGCCCCAATACACCGGCTGCGCCGTTCACATTCAGCCTGATTATCCGAGCGTGATTGCCGTGGCCCCGACGTTCGCCGGCACACCGTTCAAGCACTTCGGTCTGGTCAACAGCGCCAGCGCCGATGCGAACGTTCCGCCGATCGACGTGCACGGGGCCCGCAGCGCGGGGGGGACGCAATGGCCGGGCCGGCAAGTGCTTGCCGCTGACCTCAATCGCGACGGGTACCCGGAGGTAGTCGTAGTCCGCCCGACGGAGGTGCGGATGTTCTCCGGGCTCTCGGCCGCCCCCGTCGGCACTTCGCCGATCAACAATGCCAAGAACAACGGCGGTACGCTCGCCAACGACGGCGTGGCCGTGGTCACCGGTACGCAGATCACTTCCGCCTGTTTCGGCGACGTGAACGGTGATGGTTACCTTGACCTCGTGCTTGGGCGCGGCACCTACGACGGCGGTGCCGTTGGTGCCGAAGGACGCGTCGAAATCTATTACCATGACCACAGTGAAGGCTTCCAGGCCGATCCGTACGGGGCGACGCCGGGCGCGGTGTTCACCCGACCGGCCACCGAGGCCCTCGACGTGGACATGTTCGGCTACGCTGTGGCGTGTGGCGACATCAACGGTGACGGCATCGCCGATGTCGTCGTCGGTGCCCCGCGGGCGGAGCTCCACACCGGCACCGTGATTACCGTGGACGATGACTCCGGTACGCCCGATCTGTGGGTGGTCAGCGCCACCGGTTTCGCCGCGGGCGACCGCATCATCCTGAATCGCGGCACCGCGAACGAGGAGATCACGACCATCGTCTCCATCGACACGACCGACCCGCTCTTTGACAAGATCGTCACCACGGGTTACACCCGTCCGGTGAGCGTCGGCAATCCGCTCCAGCGCGTCGAGGCGACCGGGGCGGTCTACGGCTTCGCCGGCGAGATCGCCTTCACGAACGGCGTGACCATTACGGTGCTTGACGATGCCACGGGCGCCACGTTCCGCCTGGTGCCCACGGGCAGCAAGGACCTGCACTTCGTCGGGGCGGCCGTGGCTGTCGATTCCACCGCCGGTACCAGACGCGTCGTCCTGGGGACGCCGGGCCGTGCCAACTCCGCTGCGGCGGCGCGGGCCGGGGCGGTGTTCGTCGCGAACGGCGCCGGCCTGACCGATCCCGACGGCGACCCGGTCATTGTGGGAACGATGAGCGCCACCTACGAGGGCCCCGCGGCTGAGATCGGGTTGGGAAGGTCGCTTGCCATCGCCCAGATCGACGGCGCGGGTGCCAAGGACATTGTCGTATCCGGTTCCGCCGCTCGGGCCTCGACGCAGTTGCAGAACGAAGCGGAGGGCGTGCTGTTTGTGATTCCAGGCGGGACCACGAGCATCACGGGTGCCGGCCTGACGGCACTTCCACACCTGTTCGGGGCGCAAGTCGTTTCCGGGCAACCCGGGCACGACTACAACCTGGGGGCAACCTTCGCCTGGGGCGACTTCAACCGCGATGGGCGGGATGACATCCTCGCCCTGGCACCGTCCAGCAACGCCATCAACCAGCGGGCGATCGTCATTTACGGGCGTGCCGCCCTCCCCACGCCGATGGCGCCGGACATTACCCTGCTGCACCACAGCGGCGCGGCCTTCCTGAACGCCGCGACCGCGGTCGGCGGCGTCACGCAATCGGCGATCCTCTACGCGGCCGACGGCTGCGGTTTCGCCGATGCCAACGGCGACAAGCTGCTGGACTTGGTGGTGCTGGGCCTCAGTGGTGGTGGGTTTGAGGCGTCGATGATCGCGGGACGCGAGTAACCGGCGGAGCGCTCGCCCGCGCCGCGACCGGCTCGTTTGAGGAACTGGACAGGACCCCGCAACCGGGAGACCGGGAGGGTGGCATGCCCAAGCCGAAGGCGCCGGCATGCTGTCGCGGACAGTAGCGTTGGGTACCCGACCAGCATGGCGGCGCTGCGCATGGCCATGCGACCCCGCCTTGACTGTCGGTTTCCCTGCGGTGTGGAGCTGTCTAGCGTGGGCCCCCGTGGCCGACGTGGAAGGCGCTCGGTGTCGTGGCGGGTGAGGCACTGCCGCGACGGGGGTGTCCCTCGAAGGACTGCTGCGACTGTACGGGCGGCGCGCGGGTCCGTCCGCGCGGCGGGCGACACGCGGGGCACCGATCAGCGAGGGGGAACGAAGCGATGAGACATCCTGTCAACGTTGCGCATGCGCTGGTGGTGTTGGTCCTCATAACCTGCCTTGCCATCCCGGTGCACGCCGCGGAGCGCTCGGCCACCTGGGTCGGCGGCACCTCCAACTGGAACTTGGCCGCCCACTGGAGCCCGGCCGTAGTCCCCAACAACACCGCCCAGGACGTGTTCCTCGTCACGATCAGCGGTCCCCCCTCAGTGGTTACGCTGGATCTGACCGCCACCATCGACACGCTTGCGCTGCTCAATGATGCCGGCCTGCTGATGCAGACGACCGACCTCACCGTGGCGCGTCTCCATGGCCTGACCAACGCCGGCACGCTCACGGTCGATGACCGTACCCTCACCCTGCGGGGCCTGTGCACCAACAACGCACTGTTGCACGTCGTGGACACGGGTCGGCTGACGTTCGGTGCGGCCGCCGGCCAGTTCGCCGGCGCAGGCACCTTGCGCCTGGCGGGAGCCACCGCCCAGCTCCGCACCGTGGGCGGTGTGGCGGTCACCAACGGGCCGGGCCACACCATTGCCGGCTATGGGGAAATCCAGGCCGACCTTACGAACCAGGGCACCATCCGGGCCGACACCGCCGGCGGGATCCTGAAGCTGCGCACCTACCCGAAGACGAACACCAACCTCATTGCCGTGGACGCAGATGCCGAACTGCGCGTTGAGTGCGTCTTGACCAACGCGGCCGGTACCATCGACTGCAACGCCGGCACCCTGCGTATGGCCGGCGGCACCCTCGAAGGTGGCACCGTCCTCATCACCGACGGGAGTCTCGTCCTCGCTGATGGCGGGACCGTGAATGCTGACCTGACTCTGGCCGGCGCCGATTCCGTGGGGATTGTCACCGGGGTGGGCAATGCACTGAGCGGGAACTTCGACAACGACGGCATGCTCACCGTGCAAACCGGCGCGACGCTCGTGGGTGTGGGCCTGTATGTCAACAACGGCAACATGCGCGTCGGTACCGGTGCGGGCACGACGACCCTCAGTGTCCTCGGGTCGCTCGGGTTCGACGGTATCGGCGAACTCAGGTTGGGAGCGGCCGGCGCCCGCCTCATCAACGGACTCGTGGCCCAGTTGGGTAACCATGCCATCGCCGGCCAGGGGGAAATCGCCTCGACCCTCGTGAACTTCGGCACCGTACGCGCCGACGTCCCCGGCGCCTCGCTCGTGCTCACCGGGTCGCAGAAGGAGAACTTCGGTACGCTTCTGGCCGAGGCCGGAGGGATACTCGATGTGCTCACCACGATTGCCAATGTCGGCTCCGTCCGGGCCGATGGTGGCATTGTGCGGGTCGGCGCCACGGGGCTCGTCGCCAGCGGTTACGTCGATGTCGCATCAGCCGGCGAATTGCGACTCCAGGACGGCAAGGTGCAAAGCGTGGGTACTCACGTCGCTCCGGGCTGCACCGTGCGGGCTGTCAGCGGCGGCGCTGAACTCACCGGTTCCGTGGCGAACGCCGGTTTGCTGGAGGTCGCCAACGGGGTGGAACTGAAGGTCGCGGGCACCTGGGTCAACGACGGCGACATTCGCATCAGTTCCACCGGATCGGCCACCGCCTGCACCGCTGCTGCCGACTTCGTGCTCGACGGGGCCGGGACGCTCACGCTCACGGGCGCCGGTGCAGAGCTGCGCCGCCTGACCCCGGCCAGCGTCGTCAACGGTTTCGACCACACCATTGGCGGCGCCGGGACACTCAAGTCGCCGATCACCAACTACGGCACGCTGCTGGCCGACGTGTCGGGAGCGGACCTGCGCCTGGCGGAAACGCAGGTAGACAACCAGGGAATCCTCCGCGCCACCGGCGGCGGACGTCTCGTGCTGGATGGCACCTCCGCAACCGGGGGCACGATGAGTCAGGTGCACCTGTCCTCAGGTGCTGCGCTCCTGCAAAACGGTAGCCTTATCACCCAGGGGCTTGTCGTGGCTGACAGTAGCACGATCACCCTCAACCAGGGCAGGCTCGCGGATGTGACGGCCGACCTGGCGGCCTCGACTCTTGCCGTCTCCGGCACCGGGAACGAACTGAGCGGCGTGGTGGCCAGCAACGGGTCGATTAACGTGGCCAATGGGGCGACGCTCGGCGTCGGAGGAATGCTCTTCAACACGGGCACCCTGCAACTGGGCACCGGCGCCGCGGCCACGCAGCTTGTCCCCCTCAGCTCCGGCATCACCTTCGACGGGCAAGACGGATCCGTGCGGCTGGGGGGGGCTTCCAGCGAACTGACCACCGGCGGCGCGGTTACCAACCGGGTCGGGCACGCCCTCGCGGGCGCGGGGCGGATCAGTGCGCCCCTGCTGAACCGTGGTGAGATTGTCGCTGACGTTCCCGGCGGGACTCTCGAGCTGACCGGCGTGGCCAAGACGAGCACGTCCACCGGTGAACTAAGTGCCCGCAACGGCGGGACGCTGCGCGTGGTCGCGAACGTTCAGCGCACATCGGACGGAGCCAGTGACATCACCGGTTCCGGCGGAGCGATCGTGCTGGCGGGCGTGACGGTGGCCGCGGACGACGTGTCGCTCGATGCCGGCTCGACCCTCGTCGCTGAGCAGGCGACGCTCGAAGTGTATGACGACTTCACGTTTGCCATGACGGACGAGGCCCGCATGACCTGGAACGGTGGGGAACTGGTCATGCTCGGCGGCGTATCGGCTCCTGCCGGGCACACCCTGCTGTATGCCAACCTGGAAGTGGGGTCGGCGGACCTGGGGGACACCCCGGCCGTCGCTCCGGACGGCGGCACCGTCGTGGCCAACCCGGCCGGCTTTATCAACAACCTCGCGCTGTCGTCCCTGACGATCGAGCAGGCCGCCAAGGTCAACCTGGTAGACGCGATTGACAACGGCAACCGGGGCGGCGGCCGCGAGGCGCTGTATGTCGATGTGCTCACGCTCGGAGGAGGCGCGGTGCTTAACCTCAACGGGCTGCACCTCTACTACAACACGCTGGTCGATCACGGCGGCACGTTTGAGGACATCCCGGTTCCCGATCGCATGCCGGGCGACTTCGACGACGACTGCAACATCGACGTGGACGACTATGCGGCCTTGCCGGCCTGCCTGACCGGCCCCGGTGTTCCGATTGACGACGATTGCACCGTGTTCGACCTGGACTTCGATGGCGACGTGGATCTGCGCGATATGGCGGCCTTCCAGCGCGCGTTCACCGGTCCCGCCGGGCAGATTCCCGGCTGCGAGTAGAGCGGCACCACCCCCGGTGGTTCAAGTAGTCTGGGACCCTGGCGACGGCGACTGCCTGCTGGACGCCGTCCTATTTGCCCTTCTTGGCCTTCTTGGGTGAGGCGGCCTTCTTAGGCTTCGCGGGTGGGCGTTTTCGCGCAGGTGCCGTCGCCTTGCCGGCCTTCGGACGATCGCGACGCTGACTGGGGGCGGCTGCCACGACCACGGCGGTCGCCTTGCGGGGCTTGGCTGCCTTTCGCTCACGGGTCTCGGTCGCGGCGGCCGCTTTGCGGGGGGCGGGCTTGCGAGGCGGCTGCGCAGCGGCAGGCGCCGCACTCTCCACCGGCGCCGGCGTCTCCACGACTGCCGCGGCTGGAGGCGGGGCTGCCTCCGCCGGCGACTTGCCAACCTTCACCTGCTTCGCGGCGCCGGGAGTCGGTTCGATCGGCACAACCTGGAGGTTCGTGTAGTAGCCGTCCTTACGTACCCGCTCCAGTTGTCCCTCCACTTCGGCGCGATCCGTAGCTTTGAACAACGTTACCACCAGGCCGCTGCTTTCACCCACCAGCTTCCACGTAAACGGAGGCGCCTCCTTCGGTCCCACGCTCCGTTTGCTTGGGGCGCTCGGTTCCACGGGAACCGGTGCGGTCACCTCCGTGGCCTCGAAGTCGGCCGGTATCGCCTCGGCATCGACGACGTCCGGCAACTCTTCACCATTGTCCTCGGCATCGCGCTTCGTGGGCATCGTGCATCCAGCGAACGAGCGGACAGCGCCTCACCTCAGGCGGGCTCACTGGGCAGGTTTCAGACACCAGCCGGCTCCCGCCGGCCGCGCACGGCGCTTCCTTCGGTGCGCGTGGCCTCTCTTTAACCGGAACCGACCGTTGTGACAACGGTCTGCGGTTCCCTTGCAAGACGCGGGCCTTACCCGCGCGGCCGCGGCAGGCCCACCCGGAAACCGACGAACACCCGATGCAGCAGCCTCGCTGCCTTCTCCCGCCGGCGTCCATGGCGCAAATGCGGGGCCCGCGCCGTTGACACAGCGGCCGGAAACCGCTAACCCAACCGTATCGCCGTTGCGCTCGTAGCTCAATCGGATAGAGTGGCTGGCTTCGAACCAGCAGGTTGGAGGTTCGAGTCCTCCCGGGCGCAGTCGCGCCGGCGTTGTACACCCGTGAGGGGCTCGCGCCGTGCCCCACCTTCCTGAAACCTGCCGCCTCCGGGTTCGAGACCGGCCCTACCCCACTTCTCGCTTCTGCAGGGCGGCGATGCCCACACCCACGGTCGCCGCGGTGATGAGTAGTGCGTACGCACTTGCAAGCAGCGCGTACTGCACCGGCACTGCCGTCTCCTCGGAGGCTGCGTGCAGCCCGTCAATCACCCAGAACGGGCCAATGTTCGGAACAATGTGGTACGCTATAGATGCCGCAAATGAAGTTGCAGTGTATTGCCCGAAGATCCAGTCAGACGCAATTCCCACGCCGACCACGAAGGTGCAAATCAGTAAGGTCATCACCTGCTTGAATCGCGTGGACGCAGCGAGCGCGACGGCCGAGGTGACGATCACCGCCAACATCACGAGGTACGCAGCGATGAGAACCTGACCGCCCACGTACTTGCTCCCAAACGCCACCGGCGCGAAATGTTTGTCAAAGAACCCTACGGCCAGGACAGCAACGGTCAGCAGGGGCGTGACGAAGGTGATGGCCGCTGCGCCGAAGTGCTTGCCATAAAAGTAGTTAGCGAACGCAGCGGCAAGCAGCGCGATGCCGACGCTCGTGCACCCCAGCACGAGAACGGGCGCATCCCACGGGTCGGAGCTGTTCTGGAGGACCCCGTGCCGCTGGGCGAGGACGAAGACCAAGGCGGACAGGTAGTACGCCAGGAGAACCGCTGCGAGCAGCCCGAGGAACTTGCCCAGGAAGAAGACCGGCCGGCTGATCGGCTTGGAGATGACGGTCAAGACGGTGCGGTCCTCGATCTCCCGGGACAGAACTCCGGTGGCGCTGAAGGCGGACAAGAACAAACCGCTCAGTAGCAGCGTAGATAGCCCCAGATCGAGCAGCAGCTTGTTGTCGTCTTCAAGCGTGAAGGCTGCCAGGGACACGTTCAGGACGAGTAGCCCCGCAGTGGCCAGCAACACCACGCCGTATATGGGCTGCCGAACCGTTTCGATAAAAGTGTTTCGCGCTATACTATAGCAACGCTGAAACATGTGCTTCCATTGCCACGACCGTGCATTGCTGTCCAAGTCCCGTTGGCAGGTCCAGTCGGCTATTGTATGCTGCGCCGGCTGTTGGACAACCCGTCACTCGGCCCAGGGAGTTCGGCGGTCACCCCTGGGTACGAACCGGCGTCGGGCCGGGTTCAGTGCGGACTTCCCTGAGAGATACGGAACATGCCCTTAGGTGATACAGGACGATCAGTTGACCGACGGGCCGAACACGTAGCGATTGCCGGCCTGTGCATCCAGTTGGCCGTGTTCGGGTGCCTGCTGGGGGTGGCACTCTGGGCGCAGTCTGACGCGCTGCTGGCCGGGGCGCGGTTCGCGGCCGCAGGCCTGCCGATCTGGTTCGTGCTGTGGCTGCTGTTCAAGCAGATCCGGCGGGTGGCAGCCGAGGCGTTGGAGACGGAGGAGTTGCGGCAGGCGCGTGCCGGCGGGGCCGGGACGGCCATCTTCGAGCTCGACGAGGAGTCGCTGCTGCTGGAGGAGAACCGGCTGCGGTGGATGATTCGGTGGGTGCTGCCGGTGGTGACGATCCTGGTGGCGGTGTACCTGCTGGGCGGCCAGTTCGTAGGGTGGCGGTGGACTCTGGCGGGGGCGTTTGGGACTGCGGGGGTGCGGTCGGCCGAGCAACCCACCCTGATGATGTGGCTTGCGGTAGCGTGCTGCTTCCTGTGCTTCCTGTTTGGGCGGTACACGGTGGCGCTGGCGCGGCTGCCGCAGTGGCATCTGCTGCACGCGGGAGCGGGGTTGGCGGCCGGGACGGCGCTGGTGTGCCTGGGGCTGGCGTTGGCGCTGGGGCTGGCGACGACGATGTCGTGGGCGGAAGCGCTCGTGGCCTACGCGATCCGCGTGGCGATGTTCGTTCTGGGACTCGAGTTCGCCGTCAACCTGATCCTGGACCAATATCGTCCGCGGGCCGCGGGAGTGGTGCCTCGCCCGGCGTTTGACAGTCGGTTGGCCGGACTGATTACGGAACCGGGCGAGATTGCCCGTTCGATCGCGGAAGCGGTCAATTACCAGTTCGGGTTCGAGGTCAGCAAGACGTGGTTTTACCGACTGCTGCAGCGTTGGTTCCTGCCGCTGGTAGTGCTGATGCTGCTGGCCATCTTCGTGCTGAGCAGCATCGTGGTGGTGAACGCGGGGGAACAGGCGGTGGTGGAGCGGTTTGGCCGACCGTGGCGCGCGGCGGAGGGCGTGGGGTCGCGCGTGCGTCTGCTGTCTCCGGGGCTGCACCTGAAGTGGCCCTACCCGATCGATGTGGTGCACCGCTCCCCGGTGGAGCAGATTCAGGAAGTGACGGTAGGCGAATTAGAGGGCGACGCGGCCGAAGCGGAGAAGGCCCAGCGCGAGAAGCGTCCGATCGTCTGGGCGGAAACCCACCAGTTTGTGCCGGAGATGATGGTGCTGGTGGCGTCGCCGCAACTGGTGGAGCTGACGGAGGAGGTTCGGGGCGAGCCGGCGGAGGGGGAGCGGGTTGCGCCCGAGGCGGCGGAGAGCGTGGCCGTCGGGTTGCTGATGTTCGGTGTGAAGATCCATTTCCGCGTCCGCGACCTGGAGGCCTACCTGTACAACTACCAGAAGCCGGAGAAGCTGCTGGAGGAAATCGCGTACCAGGCAGTGTCGGACCTGGCAGCCCAGGAGGACGTGGATGATGTCATGGGCGCGGGGCGGGCGCGGTTTGACGCGACTCTACGCGAGCGCATCCAGAGCCGGCTTGATGCCCACAAGTGCGGATTGGAAGTCATCTTCGCCGGGACCGGCAGCCTCCATCCGCCGGCCAAAGAAGGGGTAGCAGAGGCGTTTCTATCGGTGATCTCGGCGGAGACGCGGATGGGCGCGAACATCAACGCCGCCCGCGGCGACGCCCAGAGGATGTTGACGGAGGTGGCGGGTACGGAAGAGCGGGCAAGGCGGCTGGACACGGCCATAGAGCGCTGGCAGCGGCTCACCAGCGACGCGAGCGCCGATGCGGACCAGGCCGCGCAGGCCCGGCGGACCGTGGATGCGCTACTGCTGGGCGACCCGGCACAGGGGATCGCACCGATGAGCGGGAAGGCCGCGGCGCTCATTGCTGACGCCCGGGCACGCACGAGTCGGCAGGTGGCGGACGCGGCCGTCAAGACCCTCTTGTTCAAGGCCCAGGTGGCGGCGTACAACGCGTCGCGGACGCTCTTCGAGGTCCGCAAGCAGCTTGAGGTATTTGAAGGGCTGGACACAGTGCGGAAAATCCTGTTCGTGGGACAGGTTGACGACGTCATTATCGAATACGACACGGGCGAGCAGTTGGGGCTGGACCAGATCCTCTCGGAAGGGGTCAGGGAGCGCACGGGCGGGAAGTAGAACGACCCGCCGGGGAGCGTGACGGACATGAAGAACGTCGGGACGGTGGTGGCGGCAGTGGTGCTGGTGGCCGTGCTGGGGCTGTACTTGTGCAGCTTCCAGGTCCGTTACACGGAGGTGGCGATCGTCAAGACCTGGGGCAAGCCGGCGGAGGCGGCCATCATGGAGCCGGGTCTGTACTGGAAGTGGCCTGATCCCATCCAGAGCGTGGTCCGCTACGACAAGCGGCAGCGCGTGCTCGAGGACCAGACCGAGGAGACGCGGACGCGGGACGGCAAGAACGTGTCGCTGACCACGTACACGGTGTGGGAGATCAAGGACCCCTCGAAGTTCCTCACCAACTTCCCGCGGAGCGAGGACGACGGTATCGCCAAGCTGCGCACAACAGTGGCCACGAAGAAGCACGAAGTCGTGGGCCAGCGGTTCTTCCACGAGTTTGTGTCCACGGACCCGAATAAGCGCAAGCTGCGGGAGATCGAACAGGACGTTCTCCGACTGGTGGCGGCTGAAGTAGCGGACGAGTACGGTATTGAGGTCGTCGGTTTCGGAGTAAAGCAACTGGGCCTGCCGCAGTCCGTCACGACGGCCATCTTTGAGAGCATGAAGACCTACGAGCAAGCGAAGGCGGAGCGCTACATCGCGGAGGGCGAAGCGCGGGCGGAGGACATCCGGGCGGCCGCCCGGACGGTGGAGCGGCGGATCATGGCGGCCGCCCAGCAGAAGGTGGCCGAGATCGAGAACGAGGCGGAACGCGTGGTCGGTGAGTATTACCGCGAGTTCGAGCAGTATCCGGAACTGCGCATCTTCCTGGACAAACTGCGGACGGTGCGCGAGGCGCTCAGGCGGCGGACGCAGATCATCATCGACACGTCGGTGCGGCCGTTTGACGTGTTCGACCCCAAGGTGAGGGAGAAGGTGATCGAGGCGGCGCCGGCGGGCGGGGTTACGCCGCTGGCAGTGCCGGCAGCGCCGCCGGTCACGCCGGCGGGGAGCGACTCGGAGGGGCAGGGCCGGTAGACGTTCCGGAGGAACCCAAGCATGGATACCCACCACCACGAGCACGACGAACACGACGAGCTGGCCCATCGAGACCCGGAGCCGCTGGAGGAGCCGCTGGACGCGGCCAATCAGTCACTGGCGGATGCCCTGCGGGCGAGCTTCAGCATCCTGAAGGGCATCATGATGGTGCTGGTCGTGCTGTACCTGTTCTCGAACGTCAAGTGTATCGGTCCGCACCAGCAGGCGCTGGTGCTGCGGCTGGGGCGGCTGCTGCCGGAAGTGCACGAGGCGGGGTTGCTGTGGGCCCTGCCGTTTCCGATCGACGAGGTGGTGCCGCTGGCAACCAAGGCCAGCAACACGATGGAAATGCGGAGCCACACGTTCCAGCGCCGACCGGAAGAGGAGGGCAAGCCGCTGTCCTTCTGCACGCGGTCGCTGCACGAGGGCTTGCGCCCCGGGCGGGACGGGGCGTTGATGACGGGCGATCTGGGCCTGGTGCATGCCCGGTGGAAGGTGACCTACCGGATCGGCGATGTCAAGGAGTACGTCAGTAACCTCTACGGGGCGGGCGACCAGACGGCGGCGGAGGACCTGATCCGCACGATGGTCGAGAACGCCGCCATCCACGTGGCCAGCGCCATGACGGCGGAGGAAGTCATTCGCACGCGCGTCGACCAGACCCAGAGCGAGATCAAACGGGCGGTCAATCAGCAACTACGGGCGCTGCGCAGTGGCGTTGAGGTCAGCACGATTGAGGTTATGGAGCCGACGCCGCCACTGCAAGTGCGGACGTTCTTCGAGGAAACGCAAAGGGCGGAGAACACGCGCCAGGAAGCGATCCGCAGGGCGGAGCAGGACCGCACGCGGATTCTGAACGAAGCGGCCGGGGCGGCCTACCCGCGCCTGGTCGCCTTGCTCGATGACCCCGACCTGGTACGCGACAACCTCGAGCAGTCCAGGGAGGTTCGGGCGCAGTTGGACGCGCTGCTGACGGACGAGGTCGAGGGCGCCGCGGGCAAGTTGATCAAGGACGCGGGTGCGGTCTATTCGGAGATGGTACGCCGGATGGAGGGCGACGTGGCCTTGTACCGCACCTTGATTCCTCAATACGAGCGGAACCCGGCGCTGCTGGTGGAGCGGTTGTGGGAAGACACGCGGGCGGCCATTTTCGCGGAGCCGGGAGTGACCACCGTGTATCGACCGGCGAGCACCCACCAGTTCCGGCTGCATTTCGGCATGGACCCCGAGCAGCGGCGCCTTGAGGAGGAGGAACGCTTGCAGAAGAAGACTTTCGACCCGTCGAGAGTGGGGGGTGACCGGTTGGTGCCGGTGGGCCCGGAGTACGACTAGAGAGGACCCGCAAAGGGGAAGCCGGGAGGGTGGCATGCCTAGGCCGAAGGCGCCGGCATGCCGGTGCAGACGGTAATGTCGGGCGGGGGAGAAAGCATGACGGCGCTGCGCTTGGTCATGCCACTCCCCATTGTCGGTGGGTCTGCCTGTCGCGTGGCGTTGTCCCCGCGCCCGGAGTGGCTGCGTGGCGGCGGTGGCCGAGGTTGGACTTGACAGTGAGATCGGCGAATGGCTAGACGCGTGCTGCCCGTGGTGCAGACCGCCGGGTTATGCAAGACCTTCAAGGACTTCTGGCGTCGTCCGCGCGTGGAGGCGGTGAAGAACCTCGACCTGGAAATCCGGCCGGGAGAGGTCGTGGGCCTGCTGGGCCCCAACGGCTCGGGCAAGACCACGACGATCAAGATGCTGCTGGGGCTCCTGTACCCGACGCGCGGGCGCATCTCGCTGTTTGGGAAGGCGCCCACGGACGTGGCGGTCAAGAGCCGCATCGGCTTCCTGCCGGAGGAATCCTACCTGTACCGGTTCCTGGGGGCGCAGGAGACGCTGGACCACTTCGGACGTCTGTTTCGCCTGCCCACGCACGTCCGGCGGGACCGGACGGAGCGCCTGCTGGACATGGTGGGTCTGCGTCACCAGGCGAGCCGACCGGTGGGGGAGTTCAGCAAGGGCATGGCCCGGCGCATCGGGCTTGCGCAGGCGCTGATCAACGACCCTGAGTTTCTCATTCTCGATGAGCCGACCTCGGGGTTGGACCCCATCGGGTCACGGCAGATCAAGGACCTCGTCCGTGAGCTCGGTCGCAAAGGCAAGACGATTCTGCTGTCCAGCCACATTCTGGCGGACGTGGAGGACGTGTGCAACCGGGTCGTGATCCTGTACGGCGGGTTGGAGCGGGCCCAGGGCGACATCAGTGCCCTGCTGAGCCAGAAGGACCGGATGCAGCTCACCACGCCGGTGCTGACGCCGGAGACGCTGGCGGAAGTGCGACGCCTGCTGCACGAGCGCGAGCAAGCGGACGTCCTGCACGTCAGCCACCCGCGCGATCGACTGGAGGCCTTCTTCCTGCGTATCGTGGAGGAGGCCCAGGCGGCCAGTGTGGGGACCTCGGGCGCGCGGGGGGGTGGAGTGGTGCCCGAGTTTCTGAAGAAGGCGACCCAGGCGGACGCGCAGGAGGTGGTGGAGTCGCTGATCGCGGCCGCCAGGCAACCGTTGCCCGCGCAGGTCGAGTCGCGGCGGGAGCGCGCCACCGGCGAGCCCATCGAGAGCGGCAGGGAGGCCGCCCGGGCTGTGATTGATGAACTGCTGGGCGTGCAGCCTGCGCCGGCCGCACCCGAGGTGGATGAGCCCAGGCTCCCCGTTGAACCGGCACCGAGGCCCGCGGAAGCCCCCCGCGCGGCGCCGCGCGCCGACCGGAAGGTGATCGAGGAACTCCTGGGCGGCACCCCGCCGGGCGAGGGCGAGGGCCCGCAGAAGGAAGAGCAGCCGTGAGCGTCGTCTGGACGGTCGCCCGACAGTTGATGGCCGAGTGCGTTCGGATGAAGGTCGCGGTGGTCTTCGTCCTGCTGCTCGCGCTGTTGTTGCTGGGTCTGCCGTTCGCGGTGCAGAAGCACGGTCCGCTGACGGACGCGGTGCAGTCCTTTCTCTCGTACAGTCTGAGCGCCACGGGCTTGCTGCTGGGGATTCTGACGGTGTTCCTGGCGCGGTCGCTGGCGGACGAGATGGTGAATCGGCAGATCCTGGTGGTCATGGCCAAGCCGGTGCCGCGCTGGCAGTTCATCCTCGGCAAGTGGGTGGGGATGAACGTTCTGAACGTGGTGTTCCTGGCATTCTCGGCGTTGGTCATCTATGGTGCGGTTTACTACCTGCGGGCGACGCACCCGCCGGTGGACGAGGAGCTGGATCGGACGCGGCTGGCAGAGGAGGTGCTGGTCGCGCGGCAGGCGGTGCAGTTTCGCCTGCCGGACTTCGAGGCCATGGCGGAACGCGAGTTCCAGCGTCGCCTCGAGGTGGGTGCCTATGACGACGTGATGGACTTCGACGCAGCGAAGGAACGTCAACGTCTGGCGAAGAGGGTCGAGGCGGAATGGCGGGTGGTGGGCCCCTATGAGGTCCGCGTCTTTCAGTTTGAGAACGTGCTGTGCGACCGCCGGCCGGAGAGCACGCTGCAGATCCGCTACAAGACGGAGGTGTACAACTACGCGCCGGACGAGGTCTTCCGCGCCGTTTGGTGGATCGGGGACCCGGAGCAGGGGACGCCGGTATACGAGTGCCGCACGCGCCACATCGTGGGACGGTACCACACGGTGACTGTGCCGGCCGACGCGGTGGCCCCCGACTACACCTTGACGGTGCGCTTCCAGAACCGCAACCCGTTCGCGGGGGAGCCGCAGTTTCGCAACGTCATCGAGTTTCTGTCGCGGGACGGGGTGGAGGTGCTGTTTGGAGTAGGCACGTTCGAGGGGAACCTGCTGCGGCTGCTGGTGCTGATGCTGTGCAAGCTGATGTTCCTGTCGGCCGTGGCGCTGCTGGCGACGACGTTGTTCTCGTTTCCGGTGGCCTGTCTGGTGGCGTTTACCATCTATGTGCTGGCGGGGACGCGGGGGTTCATTCTGGAGTCACTGGATTTTGCGTCGGCGGATCAGGCGGGGTGGTTCACGTCGGCCAAGGAGTTCGCAGTGCACTTGATTCGGTCGGTGTACTCGACCGTAAGTGTTATCCTGCCTGACTTTGGGTACTACGACGGGGTGGAGACGCTGGTAAACGGGCGGAACGTGACGCTGCGCTGGGTGCTGGAAGGCGTGGTGAGCGTGGGGTTCCTGCGGACGGGGTGCCTGCTGGGCCTGGCCATGCTGTTGTTTCATCGGCGCGAGGTGTCGGAGGTGTCGGTCTGAGCGAGGCGCGGGGGCGGGCAACGATGTCGCGAATGGTGGGATACACCCTGCCGGAACACCTGGTCGCCCGGCGCAACGCGCAACGACGCGACTGGCTGGTGCAGGTGGTGGCCAGCGTCTTGGCGGTGGTGTGCCTGGTGGGGGCCGGGTTGCTGCTGGGACCGCTGAACCGCGTCCGGCGCGAGCGGCAACTGGTGATCGACCCCGCCAGCGTGCGGGGCCTGCCGCCGGACCTGGCATTGTTGGGGAAGCTGGGGACGTTCCGGGCGCTGGCGATTGACTGGGCGTCGATCCGCAGCGAGCGGCTCAAACAGGAGGGGAAGTACTACGAGGCGTATGAGTTGCACCGCACGGTGTGCCTCATGCAGCCGCGCTTCCCGACGGCCTGGGCGAACGCCTCGTGGAACATGGCCTACAACATCTCGGTGACGCAGTACACCCCGGAGGCGCGCTGGCGGTGGGTGCGCGACGGGATCAAGCTGCTGCGGGACGAGGCGCTGCGCTGGAACCCCAAGTCGGTGTCGCTGTATTACCAGTTGGCCTGGACCTACTGGCACAAGATCGGGGATTACCTCGACGACGAGCATTACAACTACAAGCGGGCGCTGGCGGTGGAGATGGAGAAGGTGCTGGGGCCGCAGCCGGTGGCGCTGACAACGGACCAGTACCTCGCGTGGTTCCAGGAGATCGTGGACGCGCCGCGCGACCTGGCCGCCCTGCGCCGCAGCGACGAGGAAGTGGCGCGGCTGGCGTTTCGTCTGGAACAGGTCGGGCTGCCGGCTGCGGAATCGCTGCTGGAGTTCGCGGCTCGTCATCTGCGCCCGGAATTGCGCATTGACGACATTCTGGAGACGCGGGCTCAGGAGGACCCCCAGGTCGCCCGCCGGCTGGAAGTGCTGACCGACCCGAGATCGGCGGCGGCGCAGCGACGGCTGCTGGCCGCGGTGCGCTCGGAGGTGTTGCGGACGAAATACCGCCTGGACCTGGACTGGGCACTGCGGCTGATGACGGAACAGTACGGTCCGCTGGACTGGCGCAGCGCGTACACGCACAGCCTCTATTGGGCAAGTCTGGGCAACGAACTGGCCAGACAACGCAAGTACCAGAACCCCGCGGACTCCATGAACAACGCCCGCCTGGTGCTTTTCTCCCTGCACAGTCTGGTCGCCCGTGGGCGGATCAGTCTGCATCCCAACTTCGATGCACCGTTCCGGTCGTACATTGACTTCGCCACGGACATCCGCTTCATACCCTATCTCTTCCGGACGTACCTGCGCCTGGCCGAGGAGCAATGGGGCAGCGAACCAAACTGGAACCCGCAGGAGGGGATTCGGGGGACGAGCTACTGGGCGGGCTTCGTCAACAACATGGAGAACTGGATCCAGCTTCTGTACTTCGAGGGGGGCGAGGAGAACCTCAAGCAGGCGGAGAGCTTCTACGCCTACCTGCGGGTCAACAACCCGCATCCCGACGGGACGACGCAGGAGCGCTACACCAAGACGCTGGACGAGTTCGTGATGGGAGACGTCCTCAACCAGATGGCGACGTTCCGGCAGAGTTCGGCCATCATCCGCAGCTTCATCCTCAAATCGCTGAAGGAACTGGCGGTGGGGAACACGGCGGGCAGTCTCACGGCCTTGCAGCGCGCCCGGCAGTGCCATGCTTACTGGATGGCCGACACGCGCCAGGACGTCAACGAACGCCGGAAGATCCCCCCCCTGCGCGTGATGCGCCGCGACAGCATCGAGCAGTTCCTGCAAGCGCCGGAGTTCGATTCGTATTTCAAGGTGCGGTTGTGGCAAGCCCTTGATCTGGAGGGGCGGCAGCTTACCTGGGACCGGCTGCGCCCGTATTTCGCCCAGTTGTGTGCCCGGCAGGAGCCGCCGTGGGATGCCGCGCGCGCCTTCCCGGAGCCCCCCGGCATGGACGAAGTGCGTCGCCAGGACCGCGACTACCGGCCTCTCACGCCGGCGGAGACGGCCGAGCGAGGCCGGGAACACAAGGACTGAGCGGGATGCCGTTGCGCTGTCTGGACGCCGTTTCAGCGGTAGCGCATGGCGTTACGCACGAGGATGCTGAGTCGGTTGCAGATGAACTCGCGGAAGGACTCGGCGGTCAGTTGCCGCAAGGGCAGGGCCGGCCCGCTGGTGAGTTCGCCCGAGACCTTGGGCCCCGTGCGGCGCTCGTGAAAGGCGATGGCCTCGGCCGTGACCGTCCCGCGCAAGGTGGCGCGCCAGTCGGTAAGCTCAAACTCGATGGTCAGTTCTCGACCCCCGTTGAGAAAGGGGGCGGCGTCGAGGCGCATGTTGACGCCCTGTGGCTGGTACTTGCGGGCCAGGCTCTGGAAGATGGGGATGAGCTCCTCGCGCATCTGCGTGCGCAGCAGTTCGATGCGGTCCGGTTTGGGGGGCTCGCTCTCGGCGGCGGCGCGCTGCCGGAAGTCTTCGAACTGCCGGAGCAGGTCCTCCAGCTCGTTCTCCACCTGGGGTGCGTTGCGCGCCGGCGGGCTGCTGTGTCGCAACATGTCCCAGTAGCTAGTCTGCGTACGTCTGTCCGGCATGTTCGGTCCGTCCAGCGCGTCGTACGGGCCGCCAGCGTCCCGGGGGTCCGCCCCTCGCGATCGCCGGCTGCGGGGACATACCCCGCGCAGAGATCATCCCCGGTTGTTGTCGGTACGTAACCTGGGCTGCTTGAGCGGGGCCGCGGGGGGAGTGTCCGCCGAGCGCTGGGGCCCAACCGAAACATGCCTCGCATTGACGCGCGGCGCAGACCCGGATATCATGCGTCTGAGGCAGCAAAAAGGGGGAGAGCCCGGCGATGCGGCGCTAGCGGGGCAGCGGCGCCCCGGGGCGGTGCCGAAGGGGACGACGGCGCTGCTGCAGCACATCGCCGGGTAGGTCCAGGATTTACGGTGAAGCCCGTGGCTACTCTGCATGTGCTTCAGGGGCCCGATAAGGGACGCACCTATCTGGCGGCTGACGAGCCGCAGGTTATCGGTCGCTCGTCCGACCAGATTCCGCTCAGTGACCACGGCGTGTCGCGTCGGCACGCGGAACTACGGCCGACGCGGGATGGCTGGGTGATTCGCGACCTGGACAGCTCCAACGGCACCTATGTGAACGGGCAGCGCATCCTGACGCCCACGCCCTTGCGTCACGGAGACCAGGTACGGGTGGGGGCCTCGCTGCTGGTGTTCACCGGGCAGGAGGCACCGGCGGAGAAACTCGGTCGGGAACGCTATCGGGACCTGGTCGACCTGGAGTTGGGGGCACGGGGAGTGGACTCCTCGATTCTCACGGCCCTCGGGGCGTCGGAGGAGAGCGTTATCTTGCAGCCGCCGGAAACGGCGGACGCGGTGGCCGCCTGGAACGTCGTCTACAAGCTCGCGGAGATGCTCGGCACGATCGACACGATTGAATCCTTCCTGGAGCGCGTGGCCGACGTGATCATGCAGCACTTGCTGGTGGACCGACTGGTGGTGCTGATGCGCCAGCCCGACTCGAAGGAACTTGTCCCCCAGGTTTACCGGGTGCGTCCGGGGAAGCGCGCCGGGCGGCCTAAGATCGTCACCTCGCGCGCCATCGTGCACCACGTGCTCGACACGCGCGAGGGCGTCCTGTGCGCCAACGCCATGACCGACGAGCGTTTTCGGGACCAGGAGGGAGGCGATGACGTCCCCGGGCTCGGTCTGCGCAGCGTGATCTGCGTCCCCATCATCGCGCATGAGGAAGTCGTCGGCGTATGGCACCTGGACTGCTCCATGACGCATCACACGTACACGCAGGAGCAACTTCGGCTCGCGGTGGCCATCGGGCGTCTAAGCGGGATGGCCATCGAGAACGTGCGGCTGGTGCAGTCACGGATGCGAACGGAGCGTCTGGCGGCGGTAGGGGAGACGGTTGCCTTCCTTTCTCACCACATCCGCAACATCCTGCAGGGCTTGCAGAGCGGGGCCGAGGTCATCGAACTCGGCCTGAAGCGACAAGCGCTGAACACGGTTGCCAGCGGCTGGGAGATCGTGCGGCGCAATCTCGACCGCACCATCTATCTGGCGACGAACATGCTCACCTTCAGCCGGGCCCGGCAGCCCAAGATCGAGACGGTGCAGCTCAACCGCGTTGTCGAGGACGTCCTGCAGCTTGTGCAGCGCAAGGCGGATGACAAAGGCGTGATGATCCTGCCAGAGATGGAGGAGTTGCCGGCCATTCCGCTGGACATCGAAGGGATCCATCAGGTCATTCACAACATCGTCCTGAACGCCCTGGATGCCGTGCCGGAGCGCACCGGGCGCATCAACATCCACACCCACTACGACCCACCGAGCGGGCGGGTGATTGCGACCATCAGCGACAACGGTCCGGGCATCCCCGCTCAAGAGTTGGACGGGGTCTTCGAGGCGTTCCATTCATCGAAGGGACATGGAGGCACCGGGCTGGGGCTGGCCGCCGCCAAGAAGGTCGTGGACGAGCTCAACGGCGTCATTCAGGTCGAGAGCCGCACCGGGGAGGGGACGACCTTCTACGTGCGGTTGCCGGCGATCCACATCCGCCTGGCCGACAGCGAAGAGACGCACGGTCCCGGCCGATAACCCGCCCACCGGCGCTGGCCGCTGCGTAGGACTACGCCCGTGGAAGACCGCGAGGATGGCGTGGCCGAGCGCGGCGCCGCGATGCCCATGGTCGAGCCGGGGCTGCCAGTCTGGCCTGCCGGTGCCGTACATGCGCGGGTACTGCGTCTTCCGGTTCCCGACCTGCTCGGCCCTATATCGCGAGCACTCGGGGACGCACAACTCAGCCCCGTGCTGCCGCTCGGGCTCGGATAGCGGACGCTCGCTTTCGCGCGGGGTCTGCGGCGAGGGCGCTAAAGCAACGCGCTGTCCCGATTGACCGATGATTACACGCGCGAGAGATTGATGTGGGTCAGGTCGCTGGGAGCGCCGCGTGACCACCGGAGGACCGCGACAGAGGCGGATCGTCCAGACCGTGCGGCTGGACGACGCCCGGCTCTTCGAGCTGCTGGACCGCCTGGATGCCAACCAGGGCGGGGCGGCTCGGAACCGGCGTCGCCACGAGCGCTTCAGTTACCGGACCAAGGTACTGGTCGTCCACATCAAGCAGCCCGGCAGCGGCTCACCCGTTGCCTACTTGGCGCCTGCGCGCAACCTCAGCGCCGGCGGCGTGGCCTTTCTGCACGGGGGATTCCTCCACAAAGGGACGCTGTGCGTCGCCGACCTGCTGACGGTGCACGGTCGCCGGCAGCGCGTGGCGGGCGACGTGGTGGCCTGCCGGCACGTGGACGGCAGCGTGCACGAGATCGGTGTGAAGTTCCGCGAGGAGATTGACCCGGCGAACTTCACCCTGGCGGCCGTGCATGCCCGCGTACTACTCGTGGAGGACGACCCCACGCATGCCCGCCTGGCCATGCACTACCTCAGGCAGCTCAACGCCGAGGTGGATCTCGTGCAGGATGGACGCAGTGCCGTTCAACGCGCGCTCGTCAAGTCGTACGACCTGATCCTGCTGGACATGGTGCTGCCCAAGCTGGACGGATTCGCGGCCGTCCAGGAGCTGCGTACGCGGGGGTACACCGGCAAGGTCGTGGCGGTTACCGCACTGACACAGCCGGGCGACGCGGAACGCTGCCTGGCGGCCGGTTGCGACCGCTACGTCGCCAAACCCTACACGCGTGACCAGCTCATCCAGCTCCTGACGCTCGTGGACGATGAACCGCTGTTCAGCACGTTGAGCGGTGATCCGACCTTGGCCGACCTGGCTGAGGAGTTTGTAAGGCACCTGCCGCAACGGATCAGGGAACTCGAAGAGGCGCTCGTGGCGACCGACGAGGCCAAGCTCATCGACCTGCTGCGGCGGACGAAGGCGGACGGCGGGAGCTTCGGCTTCGACCCGATTTCCCAGGCCGCCGCGCAGGCCGAACAGACGCTCGCTGCAAGCGGGACGGTGGCGGTCGTCCGGGAGCAGGTGAGACAACTGCTTGCTCTGTGCCGCAGTGCCCGCCCGCGCCTGCGGCGGCGAACGTGCAGCCAGGCGCGTGCGGGGTGGGATGCCGATGATCCGGTGGGATTCGGCACGGATCGTGACCTGTAGAGCGTGAACAGACACGAGAGGAGAGCGCCTTGGCTAAACCGGAAACCCAGGCCAACCGCGTGTACCGCGCTATCCGCATCGACGAGGAGGACGTTCGCGCCATGCTGGACCGACTGGACGAGGGTTCGGATTCCGCCGGCGCCGACCGCCGGGGCAGCGCGCGCTACAGCTACCGCGTGCAGGGCCTGCTGGTCAAGGTCAGGCAACCCGGCGACAGTTCGCCGACCGCGTTTCTGGTACCCACCCGGAATCTCAGCGACGGCGGCGTGGCGTTTCTGCACGGCAGCTACGTGCACTGCGGGTCCGAGTGCTCCGTGCAACTGCTCACGACCCACGGTGCACGCCAGGAGGCGCGGGGAACGGTCGTGGGTTGCCGACTCGTCGAGGGGGGCGTGCACGAGGTCCGCGTCAAGTTCGATGACTCGGTGGACGTCTCGGCGTTCACGCCGGCCGCATTGGGGGCGCGGGTGCTCGTCGTGGAAGACGAGGTCGTAATGGCCAAGCTGCTGGCCCACTACCTGCGGCAACTCAACGCGGAGGTGGACTTGGCGGCCAACGGTCAGGAGGCGATGGAGAAGACATTGCGGGCGTCCTATGACCTGATCCTGATGGACCTGACGATGCCGGTGATGGACGGGCTGGCGGCCACACGGGCGCTGCGGGCCCGGGGCTACTCCGGACCGATCGTCACCGTCAGCGCCCAAGGCGACTCGGCCGTGGCGGAGCATGCCTTGGCGGCCGGGTGCGACCGTCACCTGCCCAAGCCCATCAAGCCCGAGCACCTCTCGGAGCTGCTGGCGTCTTTGCGGGAAGAGGTGCTGATGAGCACGCTCGGTGACGATCCGACGCTGCTGGAGCTGGCGGACCAGTTTGTGCGCGAACTGCCGGCCGCGCTGATGAGAATCGAGCATGCCCTCCGCGGCGAAGACGCCGGGGAGCTGCTCCGCCTTTGTCGAGGGCTGAAGGCCAACGGGGCGAGCTTCGGCTTTCTCCCCATTACTGAGCGTGCCACGAGCGTCGAAAAGGCCCTGGCCGAAGGCCGTCACCCGGTGGACGTGGCCCCGGTGGTACGCGACCTGATGAAACTCTGCCGCAACGCGCGTGTCCGCAACCAACCCAACGAGCGGAAGCCCTGGAGGCCGAGCCCAACCCCGGCCCCGGAGCCACAACCCGTGCCGCCTTCCGAGCGCATCGCAGTAGATGCGACGAGCCTCGGTGCGGACCTGCTGGCCGCCCCCGCATCGTCGCCTGCAACCGTCGTGAAGGTCGCCGCGAAGCCGCCCCAAGTTGCTCCGGGCAAGTAGTGCGTCGACGCGCCCCGAGCCTCAGACCTGGGCCCGGCAAGTCTGCGGACGCGAATTCACGGACCTGCGGCGCCGCTCGCGCGACGGTCAGCAGGCGTCGCCTCCCGGTCGCCGTCGTCAGCCGCAGGCGGGCGCGCCCGGCAGCACCTCAACACACCCGCCCATCGTGACGTTATCGGCACCGCCTTGGCTCAATCGCTTGGGGAATCGTACATTCCTTTCTGTTGAACTTGTCGGTCCTGAGGTCTGCCGGACGTGCGGGCGCCGGCAGGCGAGACCTTCATTTCGCCGGGTCCGGGAGGGTTGACGATGACGGGATTGAACGGCTGGAAACCCCCGCACCATCTGTCGTCACCGACGCAACAGTGGTGGCTGGACGCGGTCCACATGCATTGCCTCGAGGAAGAACACCACCACTTACTTACCCTGGCAGCAGAGTGCTGGGAACGCTGCCAGGACGCACGCAGACTACTGGCCGAGCAGGGCTTGACGTACCGCGACCCCGAAGGTTTCGCCCATCTCCGCCCCGAAGTGGCCGTTGAGCGGGAGAACCTGCTGAACTACGCGCGGGCCCTGGATGCCCTCGGCGTGTTCCTGGAACCGCCGCCCGAGCCGGCTTGACAGCCTCCGCACGTACTCTTCGTAGGACCGAGACACCGCGAAGAGACACGCGAGCAGTACCTCCTGTCGGCCGCAGGGGCCTACACTACCCGCACGACGGACTCCTTGACACGCCTTACCAGTCGCTGGTGTCCCGGCGCGGTGCTCGCGGCGCCGAGTCAGCCTACCAGCCGCGGACCGCGTTCGTTCCCAATAGAACCACCCCAGTGGGAAACCGGGAGGGTGGCATGCCCAAGTCCGCCCGTGGCGGGCGCCGCCCTGCTGTTCCAATAGCCGTCCGTCGACGACAAGACCTGGCGCCATAGCGCTTGGCCATGCCACCCTGGCCTCGCCGGCGGTCTCCCTATGCTGTGGAGCCAGCTACTTCGCGCGCGTGTACGTGCCGGTCATCTCCATCTTCTTGAACAAGTGCAGCGGGAAACGCCACTCCTTCACCGTCCACTCCAGCGTGTCGTCGTTGACTACCTTCATGGTGTAAATGCCGTAACTGGTCCTTCCGTCCAGGCCGACGCTCTTGTACGACATCCGCCAGCACTTCGTTGCCGCCTGGTACGTGGCCGTGCCGTGTTGCGGGTAGCCCCAGTTGTTGAACATCGTCCACACGTACTTGTCGGCCTTCGGGTGCCAGCTCCACAGACCGACCGACTGAAACTCCGCGTGCGCGCCCTTCACCGACATGTGCCCTTGCAGGCACCGGTTATCAAGCGTCCAATCCCACTGTGCCGTGCCGGTCCAGGCTTCGTCCTCCTTGTCGGCGTTCAAGAGCGTCGCCTGCCAATTCCACTTGCCCACGAAGACGTTGTAGGCATCCAGCTCCGGAGCCCGCGGCGGGCACGAGATGGTCGTGAAGTCCACGCGTGGGGCTGAACAGCCGGGCAACAACACCGTCGCCACGATAACCGCCAACACACCAATCGAGCCGATGCGTCTCATCGCAGTTCCTCCCATGTTCCGGATTGACGGAAGTGACTTAAGCCGCCCCGTTGCCACGCTCGCGGCCGCGCCTGGCGCGCCAATCACCCAAGCCGAGGCTCACGCCCGTGTAAGCTACACCGGGGTACCCCCACAGCGTATCACACCGCTATGGGAACGCCAGTGAGGTCACACCGTCGCTGGTCGGACACCCGTGTCCAACGCCAGCCGCTGTGCTCGGTCGGCGCTGGACCGAAGGTGCTGTGCGTGAAACTGGGCAGAATCGCAGTGGCGGTATGGGGGCTCTCGGAATTCCTGATCGAGCGTTGCCCACGGCACCGCACAGAAGGAAGTTCTTCGCGAAGCCCCGGGCGTTGGTCGTCAGACCCGACGGAAGACCACGGCCGCGTCGTGACCGGTGAAACCGGTGGACAGCTTGAGGAGGACGTTGAGTGGCCGCGTCAGGAGTTCGCCGGCCAGCGGCACGGGCAGCACGGAGTGCCCTGGACGCGTGTGCAGCGTGGGCGGGACCGTGCTATGTCTGACGGCCAGCAGCGCCGCCACGGTGTCGATCACGCCGCTGGCGGCCAGCAGGTGCCCGACTTGCGGCTTGAACGCGGTGCCTACAGCGTCCGTCGCCTGCCCGCCGAGCGCCTGGTCAAGGCACTTGGCCTCATAAGCGTCGCACAGCGTGGTGGCGGCGCCGTGCGGGACGATCAGATCGACGTCGCGAGCCGCGACACGGGCGTTGCGCAACGCCTCGCCGATGACCCCGGCCAACCGTGCGGCGCTTAGGTCGGGGACGGTCTGTTGAGCGCTCTGCTGGGCAAATGAGCCCCCCAGGTACACGGCATACGGGCGGGCACCACGACCCTGTGCGGCATCTGCGGCTTCGAGCAGGATGGCCCCCGCGCCCTCACCGACGTAGAAGCCCAGTGGCTCGGCGTCGAAGGGCCGCATCGTACCGCTCATGGCGTACACATCGAGGCGTCGGAACCACTCGAGCCGGACGGCCGTCTCGAAGGCTTCGCCGCCCACGACGAGCATGGCGTCGGCCGAGCCGTCGCGGATGCCCTGTGCGGCCACGTGCAAGGCCACCAGCCCCGAGGTGCACGCGTTGTGCACACTGGTGGACAGCCCGTGCAGGCCGAGGGCTTTGCCCATCAGGTGCACGTAAAGGAACGGCTGCATCGCGTAGAAGTACGGGGCCAGCAGGTCATACACAGGCCCGGGTCCGGTGGGGGGCGGGGGAGTCGACAGCAGCTCGAAGAGGGCACTGACCGTTCGCTCGATTCCGGGGGCCTCAAAGGCTTGAACCACGCCCATACGGGCCGGCAGCCGGTCGGGCTCCCACCCCGCGTCGTGCAAGGCCAGACGCGCCGCCAGCAGGGCATAACCCAGGTCGCGGCAGCCGGCGCAGCGCTGCGTGGCCAGCGTATCGGCATAGCCGGCCATGCCGGGAATCTCCTCGGCGGGCAGCATCGACACCAGCGGCAGATCGACCGCTCGTGCCACGTCTACCGGCAACGCCCGCGCGCGGACGTTCAGCTTTCCTGTGTGCAGCGACGACCAGAAGGCGTCGCAGCCGATGCCGATGGGCGTTACCGGGCCCAGCCCCGTTACCCACACCTCACGCCACCGGTCCGTCATACTGCGACTCCGGGGGACTGTGCGCGCGCTGACTCAACTGCCGAAGACATGCGCACGCCTGCCAGAGGATACTGCAAGTGCTCCATCATCCAAGCGGCCACTCCTTCCCGCCAGCAACGGTAGCCGTCAGGCGCGCCGGCCGCACGAACCTCCGCCTCGATGCGGTCGCACGCTTCGACGGCCGCTCGTACTGCATCACGCACCGGCGACGGCATGCCGCCGAGGTCCGCGCTGAATTGCTGAGGATCATTGATCGACCGGGCCTTGAGCCCGAAGCACATGCCGAGTTGCATGCTTGCGTGCCAGGCTTCGGGCAAACGGGTGGCCAGTTGCTGGGCGATGTCGATCCGGTCGTGGAAGATAAACACGGAGGCCAATCCCAGGCCGCTGGCTGCGTCCACGGCATGAGGGCCCAACCGCTGAACATGCTCGATGAGCACCGCGGGGTTGTCCATGAAGAGAAAGAACAGCGCCCGCCCGGCACCCTGATAGGCGGCGTTCCGTGCATAGCCGGCGAGGCCGCTGAACTTGCCGAAGACGCCGGGATCGCGCGGATAGTCGAAGAACGCGTGCTTGAACCCGTACCCATCGAAGCAAAGGAAGCGGTAGAGCGGGTCCAGCCCGGACACCATCGTCGCCAGTTCCTCCGGCCGTCGCCCGCGCATGCCCCACCAGAAACCCAGGCCGACGTAGTGCAGGTAGCGAAACCCCGGCCGCACCCGCACGAGTTGCGTCTCAAACTCGGCGGCGCGGAACCGCCCCGGATGTCGAAGGGAATAACCCATCGCCACCCCTTCCTCCGCAAAGGGGCGGCTTAACGAAGGTAAGGATGCGCAGAAACGTTGCCATCCCTCGTCCTGCGGGGTGGTGATCATCGCGTTGAAGCCGGCCGCAAAAGCCTGGAGTACGGCATCCACCCGTGCAGTGTGTTCTGGGGCCACGTTCAGCGCCAAGTGGCCAACCGTCATCCGGTGGGCCGCGATGCGGAAGCAGCCCAAGACGACCGGTCGCCACCATCCCGTCGCCACGAGGGTCGCCGCCAGCAGCGGGATAGCAACCGCGCTACTCCAGACCAGCCAGGACATGGGGCCTCACGCTTCGAGACGGTCGCCGGCGGACGGTGTCGGTGCCCGGCCTTCTCCCCCCAATGTCGCTGAGAAGGCCCCGGGGCCGGTCCCTGGGGAAGACGGGGCCTGCTGCCGGGGCCGTCCCGAAATACGCCCCGGCACGCCGACGAGATGGGCCTATTCTACCTCGTCGAACGTGGCCGGAACAAGCTCCGGCTGCGACGGTTCCGGGAAAGAGTGCCCTGGAGCCCCGCCGTCCCGGGCGCCCGCGGGGTAGGTGGGGCACTATCCTCGCCGCCACCCGCGACCTGCTTTCCGCCGGTAGTGTCTGGATTCCGGGTCGGCAATCCGGTAAAATCAACGTAATGCGGATATGGGGGTCGATCTCCCTCGCGTGTCGCGGAGGGGCATACTCGTAGAGTCACAAAGCGGAACCAATCAGGCGGCGGCCCGCTCGGAAGCGGGTGGCCGCTCGCGGTGTTCTACCAGGGTCAGGGAGTGGAAACATGTTTCACGGTCGTGGGAGGAAGTGGCGTACGGGTTGTCCCGCGTTGCTGGCGTGGGGACTGGTGGTGGTCGGCCTCGGTGCCGGCGCGGCGACGGCGGCCGAACGTGTCGTGCTGGGGGAGGAGTTCACGGCCATCCAATATCCGGACTGCCAAACCGTCGGGGAGACATTGAGCCAGTTGATGGATGCGTATCCCGACTCGTTTGCGTTGGTCCAGGAGCACTTTGGTGATTCGTACGCGATCCCGTGGGGCACGCAGCGCGCGAGTTTCTACGGCGTGGGCTTCGTGCCGACGACGTGGTTCTCCGGCGTAGTGTCGCTGCCGGGCGTGTGGTCCTACGCCCAATACGAATCCCATTTGTTGGCCTTGCTCGCGACTCCGACCGACATGCATATTGAGTTGGTGGCCGAGCCGATCGGACCCGCCAACTACCGCGTGCAGGCCCGCGTCTGCATGGACTTGGACGGCACCGCGCGCAACATGCGCATCCACATCGTGCAGGTGCTGGACCACTGGCCCAGCAGCCCCTCATACCATCGCAACGGGCTGAAGCAGGCGTCGGCCTCGCAGGACATTTACCTCACGCCGGGCGGTTGCCAGGTCGTCATGCGGCAGTTTGCGTTTGACGCGGAGAGCTGGGCGAACCGCAACGACATCAAGATCATCGCGTGGGCCCAGGAGCCGACCAGTGCCGCGCCGGCAGAGGTGTACAACGCCGCGGTTATGGCCTGGCCGTTCAATATGGAATGCGTCCTGCCGGGGCAGGACTGCTGGTCCACCGAGTGTGGTGGCACCTTCGCCAACTTTGCCGACACGCCGATCCCGACCGGCTTCTTCGATCCCGGGTCGGATCCGTTCGACGGAATCATCTCCCTGCAAGGGGCGACAGGCGGCATCGACACGGTTATCGAGCGCCTGGACCTGATGTGCTTCCCGCTGCCCCTGCCCTCCTCGGCCGTGGTGCCTATCGCGTTGACCGAGTTGAACCTGGTCAGTTGTGACCCGATTCACGTGGGTGGAAGTGGGTTCTGGAACGTTGAGGCGACGCTTGCCGGCCCAGCGCCGACGGGCATGCTGATGGCCACCAAGATGGACGCTGCGGGAGGGACGTTCAGCGCGTCCTTCTACGTCCAGCCTGTCTATACGTTCACGCGGGTCGACCCGCCGTACGATACGCGGACGTTCGACCCCGGCATCGACATCCTGATGCAAACCACGGACGATGCTCCGTGGACGATCGACGAGTATTACGAGGCGTGTTCCTTCGACGGGTTCGCCGGCGGTGCCCTGCGCGTGGACCGCACCGGTGCGGTCTGTTGTCCGGAGACGTGCCACTCGTCCTTTGGCGCCCATCCGCATGAGCACTGTGCCCGCCCGGCCGGCTGCCCGGCGTGTGGGGCCTGCTGCCTGCCCGATTGGACGTGCTATGTGACCTCCGAGGAAGACTGCTACCTCGAAGGAGGCGAGTTCCAGGGCGACGACACCGAGTGCGCCGGCGACCTCAATGGTAACGGCATGGACGACCTCTGCGAAGGCGGCGGCTATGACCAACCCTGCCAGGACTGCGGGCCGGGTTCGTACTGGGTAGGCGAGTGCCCGGGAGGATACGACCTGATGCCCACCGCCGCTTACGTGGGGCTCGACGTGAACTTCGACTGCGTTGCGGATACGCACATCTCCCTGACCGGTCCCGCGCTGGTGCTGCGGTCGATGCCGTTAGACTATTCCGTCTACTTTCCAGGAGTCGGCAATCCCGATGGCCACTTTGACGTAATCGACACCGAGATCGTCAGCATGGGGCTCACCAGTCAGGATGGGGTCATCCTCCGGGCCGGGCGCGGGTTGGAGGAGGTGCAATCCACTCTCGGTGCCGGTCTGGAAAGCCCCTCGGAACCTTGGGTCGTCGACAGTTTCTTCGACGTGTTCTTCGAGGTGCAGTTGCCCAGCGGCGACGCGCTGTTCAACCAGAGCGCGGTCCGCTTGGAAGCGCCGATCGGCTGCGTGCCGCCCATCGCTACTTTCGTCTTTCCGACGGCCTGCGTGCCGCTGTACACGTCGCCGCTGCCCGGCCAGGGATTGCACGTGGCGAACTTGGTCTACGTGGATCACGAAACGTATCCGCTCGTGGGTGCTTGCTGCGATGATGCCAATCAGACATGCACCGAGAACGTCTTCGAGTGGCTATGCCCGGCGCCCAAGCGGTTCGCCACGTGGCAGAGCTGCTATCCGGACCCGTTCGTTCCGCCTTGCGGCGACATCATCGTCTGCCCGCCGGAGACGCGCTTCGTGCCCCACCCGCCGAACGGGATCACGGACGCCACGCAGCCTCACCCGGTTGCGGGATTGACGCCGTGCAAAGGTATCGGTGAGCCGAGTGGCTGGGTACCGATCACCATTGACCTGGGTGTGCCGGGCGCCGGCGATATGGCGTGCTGGGAACTGTGTGAGACCGGCTTCTCGCCGCAGTGCGGACCCAATGCCATCACCAGCGTGGTGGAAGGCCCGGCGGGCGTGTACACGATCAACCTGGCGCATGGTATCTCGGCCTATGACGTGGGCGCCCCGGCGCCGGCGCTGGGTGTGGGGCACGTCACGACGATCCGCTACAACGGCGGGGCGTTTGTGAGGTACTACAAGCACCCGGGTAACGTCGATGGGTCGTCGTTCACGAACGCGCAGGACATCACCCAGCTCATTCAGCGGCTCAACATCGCGCTGGGTGGCGGGTCGGTGGCGCTTTGGGAGGCAGACATCAACCAGAGCGGGACGATCACCGTGGCGGACTTGACCACGGAGATCAACCTGCTCAACGGGGCGAGCCAGTACGACGTCTGGTTCAGCACGTCGAAGCCGACCGGCGTGGGTTGCCCGTAGTGATTCGGCCCGGGTGACGCGGGCGCACAGGCTCGCGTCACGTTGCGGCTTCCTCATCTATGTCTGGGCCCCTCGCGGTCGAGTGACCGCCAGGGGCCCGTTTGCTGCGC
>Ga0116142_10000052_pt1 | contig 138662 bp, 117 predicted proteins | sample AD_UKC033_MetaG_FD_89785 | JGI IMG/M metagenome (GOLD analysis project Ga0116142, IMG submission 89785) | Active sludge microbial communities of municipal wastewater-treating anaerobic digesters from USA - AD_UKC033_MetaG | ecosystem: Engineered > Bioreactor > Anaerobic > Digestate | place... | reverse complement strand
TGAGCCGTTGCGCCTTTGCGTTGACTGCCCCGCCCGGAAGGGAACGCAAAGGCTCAAAGGCTCTAAGGCGCCAAGGGAATCTGCTTTGCGTTAGCGTCCTTGCGTTGACTGCCCCGCCCGGAAGGGAACGCAAAGGCTCAAAGGCTCTAAGGCGCCAAGGGAATCTGCTTTGCGCTAGCGTCCTTGCGTTGACTCCCCTCGCCCGGAAGGAAACGCAAAGCCGCCCAGTCCGGGGGTTTCGCGGATTGGGAAGCCCGCCCCCGGGGCGGGCTCATTCCCTCCATACCCTATAGAGCCCGCCCGCCAGCGGGCGGGCCAGCCCGGAGCCGACACCCCACGCGCCTTCAAGGCGAAAACCCACCAGGAGCCGATGGCGAACGTTCACGCCGCACGCGTTAGGCGAGGATCCGGGGCGGGCGCGCGCTTGTCAGATCGCCGGCTTCCGACTACGGTCCCGGCATGAACACGCACGTCCCAGACCCCGTTCGCCCCGGCCGCCTGAATCGGCGCGCCTTCCTGCTTGCCACAACCGCCATGACGGCGCTGGCCCCGGCGCTGGCCGCCGAGTCGAAGCGGCGGGTGGTCGTTTGGGCGGAGGGCACCGCACCCGAGGACAAGGTCTATCCCCAGGACGTGAACACCGCGATTGCGGACGGTCTCAAAGGGCTTGCCGGCTGGGAGATCGTGATTGCCGGGCTCCGCGATCCGGACCAGGGGCTCAGCCCGGAGCGGTTGGCCGGCACCGACGTTCTCATGTGGTGGGGCCACAAGCTCCATGGCGAGGTCAAGGACGACCTCGTGCAACGCATCGTCCGCCGGGTGAAGGAGGAGGGCATGGGTTTCATCGCCCTGCACTCGGCGCACTTCGCCAAGCCGTACCGGGCGTTGATGGGCACCCGCTGCTCGTGGCGCGAGTACAAGGCGGACGGCACCTCGGCCCGAGTGATCGTGAAACTGCCCGATCACCCCATCGCCCGCGGGGTGAAGGACTTCGAACTGCCCAAGATCGAACGTTACGGGGAGCCTTTCGCCGTCCCCACGCCCGAAGCGGTGGTGCTCGACGGCGTCTACACCAAGCCCAACGGCGAGAAGGAACCGGGCCGCATGGGGCTGTGCTGGACCGTGGGCAAGGGGCGCGTGTTCTACTTCACCCCCGGGCACGAGACGTACGACGATTTCTTCCGAGCGGACGTGCGCCAGGTGCTCCGCAACGCCGTGGAATGGGCATGCGCCGCCGGCAATTCCTTGCCCTGACTCCGGTAATCGCCGCCGGCTGGCCCTGGATCCGCCCCGCCAACGCCCGGGCCGACGGCGAGCCGGGCCTGAGCATCGGGCTGATCGCCGATGCCCAATACGCCGATGCCGAGCCCGGCGGCACGCGGTACTATCGGGCGTCGTTGCGCAAGCTCGAGGAGGCGGTGGCGCATTTCCAGGGACTCGACCTCGCGTTCTGCGTGAGCCTGGGGGATCTCATTGACCGGGACTGGCGGAGTTACGACACGATTCTCGCGCCGCTCGAGGGACTGCGGCATCCGATCCACCACGTGCTGGGCAACCACGACTTCGAGGTCGCTCCCGACCGCAAGCCGGCGGTCCCCCGGCGTCTCGGGTTGACCCGGCGCTATGCGGCGCTGGATCGCGGCGCGTGGTGTTTCGTGCTGCTTGACACCACCGAGGTCAGCCTGTTTGCGCACGCGGCATCAACGCCGGAGCACGCTGAGGCGGCCGCGGCCCTGCAAGCCCTGAAGGAGACCGGCGCCTCCAATGCCCAGACCTGGAATGGCGCCGTGAGCGAACGCCAGTTGGACTGGTTCGATGCCACCTGCCGATCGGCCGCGAAGGCCGGGCGCCGCGTGATCGTGTTCGCGCATCACCCCGTTTACCCCGAGAACAACCACAACGCCTGGAACTCGGCGCGGATCCTCGAAGCGATCGACCGGCACCCCAACGTCGTCGCGTGGTTCAACGGCCACAATCATGCTGGAGGGTTCGGCGTTCGCAACGGCGTCCCGTTCATCACCCTCCGCGGCATGGTCGAGACGCCGGACGCCAACGCCTACGCCGTGCTGCACGTGCACGCCGACCGGCTCGAGCTCGCGGGGCACGGCCGCGAGCCCTCCCGCGTTTGCGGCCTCGGACCCGGACCGCGCTGACGAAAGGTCGGAGACAGACAGTGCTCGGGTGCCTGGGCACCGGCGCGCAGTCCGCAGCGCGCCGCGGCGGAGCCGGTTGGCGGACTGTTGCGGGCGGCGGGCAGGGGACTGCCCGCCCTACCGACGCACCAACGTACCGGTGCGCTGCGGCGGAGCCGGCAGACCGGCCTTGAGTCATCCGGTCAGCCCAGCCAGAAACTGAAGTAGAGGTACAGGCCCAGGACGATCACCAGGATCGCTGCGGCCATGAGCTTGTTGCCCCAATCCCAGCTCTGGCGGATTTCCTGGCCTGCCTCCTTATGGATCGAGCCATAGGTCAGGCCCTTGATCTTCTCCGGCGGCGGCGGCGCGGTCATCAGCGAGACCACAACCATGATCACGGCGCTGGCGGCGAAGAGGAGACCGGTGGCGTAGTACGGATTGAAGTCGCCGATCCAGGCGAAGAGGGCCGGGTCGGCGATCTTCTCCTTGCCGAAGAAGGTCTGGAACGTCAGCTTCAGCATTCCCAGCACGAAGCCGCCCGCCAGACCCCAGGTGGCGCCGGCCGCGTTCATGCGCGCCCAGAACAGGCCCAGGAAGAAGACGGCGGTGATCGAGGGGCCGAGGTAGCCCTGAACGTTCTGCAGGTATTGATAGAGGCCGCCTCCCGAGATCTTGGCCATGACGGGGATCCAGACGATGCCCAATCCCACCACCGACGCGGTGGCGATGCGCCCCACCATCAGGAGGTGCGCTTCGGACTGGCCGGGCCGGAACTTCTCGTAGATGTCCACGGTGAACAGGGAGGCGCTCGAGTTAAAGAGCGAGGCGAGCGAGCTCATCAGCGCGGCGAGGAGGCAGGCCACGATCAGGCCCCGGATGCCCGCGGGCAGAAGCAGCTTGACCAGCGTCGGGAAGACCTGGTCGCCGTCGATCGTCGTGGTGGCGAGACCGTCCGGGCCGATCTTGAGGGGCAATTGGATGATTCCCTGCTGGTGCAGAGCCCATCCGATCATGCCGGGGACCAGGAAGATCAACACCGGCCAGACCTTCAGCAAACCGCCGAAGAGGGCTCCCCGGCGGGCGGTCGGCAGGTCCTTGGCCGAGAGCGTGCGCTGGACGATATACTGGTCGGTGCACCAGTACCAGAGGCCGATGATGGGAGAGGCAATCAGCACGCCCAGCCAGGGGAAGGTCGGGTCCGACAGCGGACGCCACAAGGCAAACTGGGCCTTGATGTCGGGATTCTCGCTGATAAGCCGGACCAGCTCGCTCCAGCCGCCCAGCTTCGAGAGCCCGATCGCGGTGATGACGAACGATCCGAACAGGATGATGACCGCCTGCGGCGCCGCGGTGTTCATGATGGCGCGCATGCCGCCGAACACGGTGTAGATGCCGGTGATGATCACGGTCGAGAAGGCGCCCACCCAGAACGCGTTCTCCGGCGAACCGAAGGTCTCGGGCAGCAGGGCCCGAAACACAATCGCTCCCGCATAGACGGTGACGCTCACCTTGGTGAAGACATAGGCGACCAGCGAGACGCACGAGAGCACCAGCCGGGCGGAGGCGCTGAACCGTTTCTCGAGGAACTCCGGGATCGTCTGGACGGCGGACTTGTAGTAGAAAGGCACGAACAGCCCGGCCAGCACGATCAGACACCAGGCGTGCAGCTCCCAGTGGGCCATGGCCAGGCCGGTGGACGCGCCCTGGCCGGCCAGGCCGACGATGTGTTCGGAGCCGATGTTCGACGTGAAGATCGAGGCGCCGATCACGAACCAGCCGGCGTTTCGGCCCGCCAGGAAGTAATCGATGCTGTCCTTCTGGTGCCGGCCATACCACCAGGCGACCCAGCCGATACAGAAGAAATAAAGGGCGATGACGATCCAATCGAGCCAGTGCATGCTGCGGGTCCTTTCTTGGTTAGACCTTGGGGTTTGTCGATTTGCGTTCCGATGGCTGACCGTAGTAGGCCGAAGGGCCGTGCTTCCGGAGGAAATGTTTGTCCAACAACGCCCGCGGCACCGGGCGCACCCGCGGCGCCAGCCGCTCCGTGTCCGCCGCCAGCCGCGCAACGTACTCGAGCGCCACCGCGTGATGGACGGCGTCGGCCGCGTCCCGCCCCCAGGCGAAGGGACCATGCCCCGCCACCAGCACCCCGGGGAATGCCGCGGGATCCAGTCCGGCAAACCGCTCGACAATGACCCGTCCGGTCGCGATCTCGTAATCCGACCGGATCTCCGCCGCGGTCAACGGCCGGGTGCACGGCACCGGGCCGTGGAAGAAGTCGGCGTGCGTCGTGCCATACGGCGGAATCGCCCGCTGCGCCTGGGCCCAGGCCGTGGCCGACGCGCTGTGCGTGTGGACGATCCCGCCCACGTCGGGAAACGCCCGGTAGAGCTCGAGATGCGTCGGGGTGTCTGAACTGGGCCGTAGCCCCCGGCCCACCGGCTCGCCCGTGGCCAGCGAGACGACGACCATCTGCGCCGGCTTCATTCCCGCGTAGTCAACACCCGAGGGCTTGATCACCACCCAGCCGCGGACGCGGTCGATGCCGCTGACATTGCCGAACGTCTGGACCACGAGCCCCTGGGCCACGAGCTCGAGATTGGCGCGGCAGACTTCCTGTTTCAGTCGGGTCAGCATGATCCGGATGTCCACAAGAACGGCGCTTCAGCCCCGGACGCGGTGCCGCAGATCGAGGAGCCGCTTCATCACGTCGTGCAGGTTCCCGCTCCAGTCGGCGGTCCCGAACGCGTCGTGCAGCTTCCGATACAGGCCGTAGAGCTCCGCATAGACCGCGTGCGCCTTGGGATTCGGCCGGAACACGCGCGGTTTGAGGCCGGTCATGGCGGCTTGGGCCTTGGCGCAGTTGGGATACACCTGTGCCGCCACCGCGCCGGCGATGGCCGCCCCCAGCGCGCAGGTCTGCGCGGACCGCGACACGCTCATCGGCCGGCCGGTCACATCCGCGTAGATCTGCATCACCACCGGGTTCTTCTCCGCAATGCCGCCGCAGTTGACGATCTGCCGGACCGCCACGCCGTATTCTTCGAGGCGATTGATGATCGTGAGCGCGCCGAACGCGGTCGCCTCGATCAGGGCCCGGTAAATCTCGGCCGGCGTGGTGTAGAGGGTCTGACCCAGCAGCAACCCGGTCAGCCGCTGGTCCACCAGGATCGTTCGGTTCCCGTTGTTCCAATCGAGAGCCAGCAGTCCCGACTCTCCGGGCTGGAGACGCGCCGCCGCCGCCGTCAGCGCTTCGTGCGACCCCGCCTTGCGTCCTCCCGGCTGGAGGTAGTTCACGAACCAGTTGAAGATGTCGCCCACGGCCGACTGACCGGCCTCGAGCCCGTAGTAACCCGGCAGGATGCTGCCGTTGACGATGCCGCAGAGGCCGGGAATGTCGGCCAAGGGCTGGTCCACCGGCGCCACCATCATGTCACACGTGCTGGTGCCGATGATCTTGACCAGCGTGCCGGGGGCAATGCCCGAGCCCACCGCTCCCAAATGGGCGTCAAACGCCCCGACCGCCACCGGGATGCCCGCCGGCAATCCCGTCCGCCGGGCCCAGGCGTCGCTGAGCGTTCCCACCGGCCGGTCGATCGTCCGGGCTTGCGGCCGCAACCGGCCCCGCAAGGCGCCCAGCTTCGGATCCAGTTGTCCGAGGAATTCCGCGTCGGGATAACCGCCCCAGGCGTCGTTGTACATCGCCTTGTGCCCCGCGGCACAAACCCCCACCGTGAGCGAGTCCGGCGCTTCCGTCCCCGTCAGCATCGCCGGCACCCAATCCGCGCACTCGACCCAGAGATGCGCCGCGTCGAACACCTCCGGGCTCGTCCGCAGACAGTGGAGGATCTTGCTGAAGAACCACTCGCTCGAGTACGTCCCGCCGCACTTGGCCAGGTAATGGGGCCGGATCTTGCCGGCCAGGGCCGTGATCTCGGCGGCTTCGGCCACGCCGGTGTGATCCTTCCAAAGCCAGGCCATCGCCGCCGGATGACGCGCAAACCGCTTCGAGAAGGCCAGCGGCCGGCCGTTCGCGTCGACCGGGATCGGCGTGCTCCCGGTGGTGTCGACGCCGATCCCGACGACCTGGGCCGGCTGAAAGCCGCGCACCGTGCGGCGGGCCACCGCCAGCGCCTGCCGGAGCGTCGCTTCAGCGCCCGCGACGTAATCCTCCGGATGCTGCCGCGCCAGGTTCGGGTCCCTCGAGAGCATCACGCCGTCCGTCCCATGGCGATACCCCCAGACCGACGTCGCCACCTCCTTCCCGTTGGCAACATTGACGAGCAGCGCGCGCACCGTGTTGGTGCCGTAATCCAGACCCATGACGTATTGAGCGGGCATACGAAAGGTTTAGCGGTCGGTGGAGTTTTTGACAACGTTCTCTTCAGACCGGCGCCACAGCCTGGCCCCGGCAGATCCAAAGCGCCCCGCCCGCCCTTCAGTCTCGACCGGCAGGATCAGGCGATCAATCCCCATGGCGACCAGGCCGGCCGCCCGGCGGCGCACGGCGGCGCGACAGGTCACCTCCCCGAACCGGCCCCACAACGTCCCCCGCTGCACCGCCCGCGACAGATGCTCGACGACCACCGGCGGCAGATCGCTCAAGTGCCCCGTGACCACCAGCCGGTTCAGCCCCAACACATTCAACGCGCCGGCAATGATGCTCCCCATCGAGTCCATCGCCTGCGCCAGCCATCCGGGAATCCCGCCTTCCGCCACCGCCGCCTGCAGTCCGTCCCAGTCTTCCCCCCAGCGCGTCCGCTCTGCGCGATGGCTCTCGATCAAACCGTTCCGCGATACCAGCGTCTCGATGCACCCGACCCCGCCACAGCCGCAGCGCCTCGTGTTCCCGGGAATCGGCGTGTGCCCCAGCTCACCGCTCACCGGCGAAGCGCCCCGCGGCACCCGCCCCCCTTGCAGCATCGCACCGCCTACGCCCTCGCCAAAATCCACGAGCAAGAGGTCCTCCTCTTCCGGTTCCGCCAGATGATGCCCCAGCGCCAGCGCCCGTTCCTCCTGCACCAGCTCGACTGGCGCGCGCCAGACCTCCCCGATCACCTCCCGCAGGTCAATCCCCTCGGTCCAGTGCAGGTTCGGCGAAAACAGAATCCGGCCTGCCGGTTCATCCACGATCCCCGGCACACTCACCAAAACACCCCACCACGCGCAGGCCGCCAGCCGCGCGGCGGCTTCCCGGAGTCCGCCACGCCACGCCTCCGCAGAACCGCCCGTTGGCACCTGCACCGTCCAGGCATCGTCCCCGTCCACACCGACCGGCAGTGCCGCAAACCGCGTCTGTGTCACCCCCAGCTCGATCCCCAGGAACCGTGGGTGCCGCCGATCCGCCTGCACCAGCCGCCCCGGTCGCCCCAAACGGCCCGACACCGCCCCCGCCGAGCGCCGGGGCAACGGCACTTCCTCCAACACACCCAGCTCGAGCAATTCCTCGACGATCTTTCCCGCCGTCGGCGCGCTCATACCCAGCGAACGCGCCAGATCCGCGCGCGAGGCAACGCCCACCCGTTGCAGTTGCTGGAACAAGGTGCGCCGATTCAGACCGCGCATCTGTGAGGGGATCACCACCATGGGACGAGCGCGGTGTGACTGTGGACCGGGTCGGGAAACGGGGCCCTCGCCGACCGCGATGGAAAGCAATACTTAATACTCCTAACGAATTAGAAAAGGCCGGGGGACGTGTCAAGCCAGAACAGTGCGCCAGTGCGCCAGTACAGCATGTGTTCACGTGAAAAGGGCTTGCTTCGGGTGGCCGCAATTTGGTAAAAGCCAACGTCCTAAGACCCCCAAACCATTGCGATGGCACACACACCATGAAGAGTCCCCATACCTATGCAGCCGCAGTCGCCGTCGGGGTGGCCGCGTCCTTCCTGGCGCAAGCCGCGACGATCACCGTCACCACGACGGAGAACGTCAGTCCGCCAGTCGGTCAGAAATCGCTGTACCAGGCGATCAGCGAATTACAGAACGGCGACACGATCGCCTTCAACATTCCCGGGGCGGGCCCGCACATCATTGTGACCCCGCTGGGAGGGTATCCGCTCATCACCGCGAGCGACGTCACGATTGACGGTTACACCCAGCCCGGGTCCAAGCCGAATGACAACGGCATCCTGGGCGGCAACAACGCCGTCATCCAAATCGTCCTGGATTCGACGTTGGACGACTGGGCGGAGAGCCCGAACCCGGAGACTCCGGAGCTGTACCTGCGTCGGTCGACCCGGCTGGATTTTTCCGGGTACGGCACGTCGGAGAATGGGATTCTGGGGGTGGTGGGCGGCGACAACTTCAAGGTGCGCGGCCTGAGCTTCATCGCCCGTCACACCGAGGGGAGCGATTCGGACCCGTCGATCTACGCGATTGCCCTCGTGCAGGAAGCGAAGAACGCCAAGGTGCAGGGTTGCTGGTTTGGTCTGGCGCCGGGGGACGACCCGGTTCAGGACAACATCCGGCCCTGCAGCTCGGCGGTGGCGGCGTTCCGGTATCGGACGGGCGGCGATGTCTACTCGGGCGGGCTGGTGGTGGGGACCGACGGGGATGGCACCAATGATCCCGCCGAGTTCAACGTGATCCTGGGCTGTCACATCGCGCTGGCCCTCGAGGCGCCCGACGTGCGCGTTTCGGGCAACTACGTCAACGTCTTCCCGAACGGCGTGACGTTCGTCGACATCGACGCCATCAACTGGATGTTGCAGGCGACCGGCCGGACTGGGAACGACGCGAGCGTCGAGTTCTTCGAGAATGGCCGCCAGACGGACAACACCATCATTGGCACCAACGGGGATGGGAAGAGTGACGGCAACGAGCGGAACGTGGTGGGGCACTCGGCCTACGACGTGGATATCGAGTTCTACAGCAATGCGAACAATGTGGTGGTGGCGGGCAACTACTTCGGCGTGGGCATCGACGGCACGACGGCCTCGCCGGTCCCGACGGTTGCAGCCCCCAACTTCATGTCGCTGCCGGGAACGTCAAGCGGCGCGCGGGTGGGCACGAACGGCGACGGCAAGAGCGATTCGCTCGAGAACAACCTGATCGTGAACCTGCCGGGCATGACGTTTGTGGAGGCCGGAGCCACAGTCACCCTCACGGCGCGCCGGGACCGGTTCGTCAACGCCTTCCTCGGTTGGTTCCCGTTCGAGGACGGCAACGGCGGCCGCAATTACGTGGACTACTACGCCAACGCGCTGATCGACAGCACGGATTGCCTCCCGGTGATCACCGAGATCACCGACGGCATCATGAAGGGGACGCTGCCCGCGCCGAACACGGCCAACTACGCCAATCATGTGGTGGACATTTACGTTGCGGATCCCAAGTCGCTCGAGTCGCTTTACACGGTACCCGGCGTCTACGCCGGCTCCTTCGTGGAAGGCTCGACCCAGGACAAGGACCCGGTGGCGAACCAGTTCAGCATCGACCTCAAAGGTCTGCCGATCGCGCCGGGCGCCTATGTGGCGGTTGCCGTCACCTACACCAAGGACGCCGCCGGCACGTCGGGCACCAACTCGATCACCGGCCCGCTCTCGGCCGCCGTCGAGGCCAACATCCCGGTCCTGGTCCCGGGCAGCATCGAGTCCGTCGGCCTGCAGCGGATCGTCCCGGACACGCCGATCGCCCTGTCGACGCTCAACGCCCTGGGCAACTGGGAGCCGTACGCCAGCGTGCTCGGGAACAGCGCGTTCCTGATCGAGGCCAACACCTTTGCCAAGGGCTTTGAGGCACCGAGCCCCGATGGCAAGCAGCGCTTTGTGGTCGCCCTCCAGCCCGTGGACGGCAAGGCTGGCAAGACAGTCGAGGCCTTCGCCACGGATGATGGCGTGCCGTACGACAGCTGGATGAACGCCTCGCGGCAGAACGGGAATCCGGGCCGCGTGGCGGGCGACAAGCGCCCCGGCGCGATGAATTACATGGCCGGGGCGGAAGCCTCGCCGCACGTGCTGGATGCGAACCTCTTCAACAAGGACGGCCGCTGGAGCCTCGGGCTCGACCGGGGTCCCGACAGCCGCTACGGCTGCGTCCAGACCTATGCCCTCGATCTCGCGACGCTCACCCCAACCGCCTTGTGTGATGTCCAGGACTCGGCCAACGGCCGGCTGACCTCGGGCACCGCGTACAGTGAAGCCAGCCGCTTCGGCGGCGAGCTGGCCGCCCTGAGCAACGGGAACTTCGTCTCCGTGGTCGAGGATAGGTCAAGAACCCGTGCGACGGAGAACTGTACCGTTGCCACGATCTTCGCCCCGGACGGCACGGTGGTGAAGGATAGCTTCGTGGTGGCCAAGAGCGACATCTGGTCCAACGTGGCGGCCTACAAGGATGGGTTTGCCGTCCGCTGCAAGCCCGCCGACGGTTCGGCCACCCGGGTCCTGCACCTGTTCGACAACGCCGGCAACCCGACCGGCACCATCGCCCAGACAACCTCGGGCGAGAGCTTCGACACCGGACGCGGCGACGGCACGCGCATCGCCGGTCACATCAACTCGCCGTACGTCTTCCTGGCGGGTAAGGTGACGACCGCCACGACGATCAAGCTCGTGGCCTGGGACACCCGCGACCAGAGTCTGGTGGCGGTGGCGGACGTAAGCGAACCGGCGTTCACCGGGGCGCCGGACCGCGTCAACCTGGCGGTCGACGCCCTGAACCGGGTCACCGTAGGCTGGGTCTCGCAGCCTGAAGGGTACGAGAGCCAGCAGGTGGCCGCGCGCGTCATGGTCCTGAACGAGGGCGCCAAGACGATCACGCCGCTCACGGCGAGCTTCCTGCCGTTCATCAACGCGGCGAAGACCGGGGGCATCCGCAGTGTTCAAATGAGCGTGGCCATGACCACCCGCCAGATCTGCATCGCCGCCAAGGGCGAGATCAACCTGAACAACAAGCCGGAGGAAGGCGCCGCCATCAACCAGGACACGGGCGAGTACCTGAAGGAGATCAACTTCTACACGGTGTTCACCCACCCGGCTCCGGAGAATGATCCGACCCCGCCGGTCACGAGCGAGCCGATCACGCTCGCGATCACGCGGGGCGCGGGCACGATGGCCGTCTCCTGGACGCCGGCCGGCGGCACGCTCCAGTACAAGAACAGCCTCATGGATTCGACGTGGACGGCGGTGGGCACGGCGAACCCGGCCACGATTGACACCACGTCGGGCACCCGGTTCTTCCGGGTCATGAAGTAGAGTTTGGCGGACGCTTCGGCGTCCTCGCTGCCGGTTGGGCTTCGGCCGGACCGGTCCTTTCGCGCGCGCGGCGGGTTGGGCAGGAGCCCGGCCCGCCGCGCTGCTTTCGGGGTCTGCAGTGCGGCTTCGCGCGGCACGCCGGCAAGAGGGCGCTGCGAACTGGTTTCGCAATCTCCCGTCTCCCTCGCCCCCTCGACTGCGCTCGGGGGAGAGGGCCGGCCTGTCCGCTGTAGCCTTGGCGAAGGCGGAGGAGAGGAGGGCCCTTCGTCAATCCGCCTGCGGCGCACTCCTCTCCCTGGGTCTCTCTCCCCACTCCTTCGTCGCGGGGCGAGGGAAACACCGGGGCGTTTATCCGAGCCGCTCGCCAACCCGTAGCGGAAAGCCTGCCAGGAAATCCGCCGCCGCCAGGCGGCGGCCGCCTTCGCGCTGGATCTCGAGAAGGCGCAGCGCGCCTTGTCCGCAAGCCACCAGCAGACCCTCCCGACCCAGGGCCAGGATCTCCCCCGGTTCACCCCCCGCGGCGGATTCGGGCATCGCACGCCAGATCTTGATGAGCCGCCGTCCTCCGGCCACACCGACCTCGGTGAAGGTCCCCGGCCATGGCGTCAGCGCCCGAACCCGATTCCAGAGTTCCTGCGCCGGCCGCTGCCAATCCAGCCGGCCGTCTTCCCGCGTGATCCGGGGCGCGTAGGTGATTCCCTCCGCGGGTTGCGGACGCGGCGTCAGGCGGCCGGCAATGTACTCCGGCCACGCCCGCTTCAAGACGGCCGCTCCCACCGCCGCCAACCGGTCATGCAGGGTCTGAGCGTTGTCCTCGGACCCGACAGGCGTCCGCTCGACAGCCACGATATCGCCGGTGTCCAACCCGGCGTCCATCCGCATCAGCGTCACCCCGGTTTCCGGGTCGCCGTGAAGAAGCGCCGCCTGGATCGGGGACGCCCCCCGGTGCCGAGGCAGGAGGGAGGCATGAACATTCAGGCACCCATGCCGCGGCATGGACAGCAGCGCGGGAGGAAGGATCTGGCCGTAGGCAGCCACGACGATGAGCTCGGGGTCGAGCGCGGACAATTCACGAAGGAACGCCTCGTGCCGACACCGCTCCGGTTGCAGGACCGAGATCGGCCACGCCCCGGCACAGGCTTTCACCGGCGTAGGCTGAAGCCGCAGATCCCGACCACGCGCCCGATCCGGCTGGGTGACCACTGCCCGCAGGTCAATCGCCGGGTCCTCTGCCAACACCTCGAGGCTCGGACACGCGAAGTCCGCCGTTCCGAAAAACACCACACGGACCTGCCCCCCCAATCCTGGATGTCTCATCGTCGCGATCCGTGCACCGTCATGATAGAGTCCTCGCCGGAAGGAGGGGAGGCCTGCTACCGGAGGGGCCGGAACTTGACCTGATCACCACGGATGGCATGGGGCGAGGACTCTAGCCGCGCACATCGTCCTTGTGCCGAATGGCGATCTGCGCCACTTCGCCAAAGGAAATGCTCACTTCCTTGCCGGCCCCGCCCAGCAGCTGCAGGAAGAACTCATTGGCCGAGATCCGCGTGATGCGACGCCCAACGTACTCGCTCTTCGGTGTCTTGATGACAAGAACCAGATCGCGCTCGGCCTCGCTCGGCACCACGCGGAAGAAACCCTGGAACGTCGTTTCGACGAACCGCCGGTTGAACTCGACTTCGCCCCGATTGAACACCCGAGTCTCGGCCTTGCCTGACGCCCCCTTGCCCGCCGAAGCCACCTTCAATGCCGTCCCCCCGCCCGGTATCGGCACCATCCCCTTCCCGATCGAGCCTCCCGAGGAATCCGCCGCGGCCAATTCCTCCGGCGTCGGCGGGGCTGCCGCCGCTTCGTCGGGAACCTGTTCCTCGAGGCTCGGGGAGACGAGGAAGATCAACGGGCCCAACAGCGGCAGCAGGGCCGATAGCCCGCAGACAACCGCCACCGGCCGGTTGCGGTAGATGGCGATCTCGTACCCGGCCACCAAGTTGCCAAGATAAAGCAGCGCAAGAACCGCAAGCCCCATCGGAGCCGTGAACGAACTGAAGAAACTGGTGCGGCCGACCGGCCGGTCAACCCGCGTCACTTCGCGGAGGACGATCGGCTTGGGCTTGGGTTTGGGCTCGGGCGGCACCTCGATGAAAGGTTCTGCGAGCGGCTTCAACCGTTCGTTCTCAGCCAGCAGTTTCAGCGCTTCCTGCGTGAACTTGCTGTAGGAAATCCGCTTCGAGAAACCGCCAGAGCTCAACCGGAACACCACGCCGTAGTCGTTGCCATCCGACGCCTCGCCGATGATGGTGCTGCCATCAATCAGCTTGTAGTCTTTCGCCCAAAGACCGCCGCCGAGACCGGCGAGCACGGCCAGGATCACTACCCAACACGCCAACCTGCGCATGGGACGACTCTGAACCACCCGACGCCCACGGCCAAGGAGAAATTCTGGCCCAAAAACACGTTGGCCCGCCGTAAGGCGGGCCAACGCGCGTAACCTAATCTGCGAACCGACCGGTGAGAAAACTCAGTAGGCGGTGGTCTTCCGAGGCGTGTGATACCGGGTCCACATGATGTCCTGGTCGCCGGACGTGATGCCGTAGTTGGCAGGGGCGGTCTTGTACGTGACCTTCTGGTTGGCGGGCAGCCTGAGACTCTGCACCCACTTGTGGATCTCGCTGTGGCCGTCGGCAAAAGCGAACCCCGAAGCCCCGTTGTGGTACGTCGCCGGCTGGTCCGTCCACGCCGCCTTCCCCTGCGGCGCAAACCAGCCCGCGTCATTGATGCTGTCCGGATGCTCGTCCAGGAACACAATCGACTCCGTCGGCCCCGGAATCGTCAGATCGGTCATCTTCTTCGCGTGCAAATAGGTCGCCGCATCCCAAGGACCCGTCTCCGCGTTGCCGTCCCCGACCCCGATGTTGCCCGACACGCTGCGCACACGCTCCGTCCATCCCTTGGCCCGCTGCGCCGAACTGACGTACTTGTCCGAGGGACACTTGTAGACGTTCCGCGCGTTGCCGAAATAAGCCGCCAGCTTCGAGTACCGGCGGTCCGTCAAATAGAGCGTGTTGGTGTTGTGACTCGATTGCGACCAGTCCAGCCAGCCCACGACCCACGGGGCCTGGGTATGGTCCACCGTCGGATTGCTCGCATAATCCCCGTGGAACGCCCCCGGGAACCGCTCGTTGTTGTCGCCAATGTACATGTGCCAGGCCACCATCAGCTGCTTGGTGTTGTTCATGCACATGATGCCCTGCGCCTTGGCCTTCGCCCGCGATAGCGCCGGCAGGAGCATCCCCGCCAGGATCGCAATAATGGCGATCACCACCAACAGCTCGATCAGGGTGAACCCTCGAAAGAGCAACGATCTGTTGCGTCGTTCTGATTTCATGACTCGAACGGTAATGGCGATGTGTTCGTGCTTTGCTGGACGGCATCTCATATCACACCCGCCCCCATCGTCAACCTTCGGTTTTCCCCACCCATCCCCCCGCTCACGTGGAGCAGGACGAGGACGACTGGCGTGCTGCGCATTCGACTCTACCGGTCTCCAGGAATCCCGGAAGTGTGTGTTTCGCTGCACACCCCCTCGCCGTGCGCCGGTGCGTCGGCAGGGCGCGCTGTCCCCCGGAACTCGGGCATGGTCGCTTCCCCCGCGGCGCTGATCCCCTCCCGGCGCCAGACCTGGGCCACGGTCTCCGCCAGAATCCGCAGATCCAGCCAGAGGCTGCGATGATCCACGTACCAGACATCCAGCGCCAGTTTCTGTTCCCAGGAGACCGCGTTGCGCCCCCGGATCTGCGCCCAGCCCGTCAAGCCGGGCCGCACCTCGTGCCGACGGGACTGCTCCGGCGTGTATCGGTCCAGATACGCCACCAGCAGCGGCCGCGGCCCGACCAAGCTCATCTCGCCCCGCAGCACATTGTAAAGCTCGGGCAGCTCATCGAGCGACGTCGACCGCAGCCAGCGGCCGAACGGCGGCAACCGCTCCCCGTCGGGCAACAACCGTCCGGCATCATCCCGAGCGTCGGACATCGTCCGGAACTTGCACAACCGGAACACCTTCCCCCCCAAGCCCGGGCGGTCCTGCCAAAACAAGACCGGCCGCCCCAGCCGGATCCGGACCAGAGCAGCCACCAGCAGGATCAGCGGCACCCAAAAGGGCGCGCTGACCATGACCAGGAGAATGTCAAGGGCCCTCTTCACGAAGAAAGGAGGGTGCGTCAGTGCGCCGGTACGCCGGTGCGTCAGTGCCGCGCTGAATTGGCCGCCGTAGCCACAGCGGTGGCGGATGCGTCGGTGGGCAGGAAGCGGGAAGCGGCAAGCGTCGGTGGGCTATGAGGTTGTGTGCTCTTGCCGCTTCGCGCTTACCGCTTTCACCCGCTGCGTTACCACCCACGGCTGCAGATAGGTGGCCGGCACGCTGACTGTCCTGAGGATCCACCGCGAACCACGCCAACCACGCGGAAGGGAATGCACGACACTCCCCAAGCTCCCCCACCGCTTTCCCTCCGCCGTTTTCCGCGTGTTCCGCGTGTTTTGCGGTTTCCTCCTTCTTCCTCTCTGCGGACTCTTCGAGCTCCGCGGGGAACCCTGCAAACAGGGGCACCCCGTCGGTCACCGGCCTTGCTGTTCTACCGCAGAGACCGCAGCGCCCGCAGAGAAAGAGGGGGGAAAAGACTTCATCCTGCCGTCCTCTGTCCTCTGACCTCCGCCCTCTGACCTGTGACCTCTGCCGTCCGTCGTCTGTCCTCGGTCATCCTTCCTCAGGCTCCCTGCTCCCTGCTCCCTGCTCCCTGCTCCTCCACGGATGCCCGGGCCAGTTCGGCCGCCGATTTCTCGAGCTTGGCCATCAGCCACGACAACACAAACACGCCCACCGCCGTGAAGATCAGGATGGACCACCCGGCCTGATCATGGACCTTTTCGATCGCCTCGACTCCCTTGGCATGCGCCGTCAGCGACAAGTAGAGGGACCTGACGAGGTTCCCGAACACGGCGAGGCCCACCCCAAGAGCCAGCAGCACGATCCGCAGGCTGATCCGCTGCAGGGTCAGGTAGCCAATGAACAGCGCGGCCATGATCGTGGACTGCAGACTTCGAATCCCGCTGCACGCCTCATCGATCCCGACCGTGCCATTGGGCAGGTGGATGAGACTGCCAACCTGCTGCGCCGGAATGCCAATCAGGTTCAGCACCTCCGTGTTCAGCATCGCCACCTTCCATTGCAGGCCATTCACCAGCGGCGATTGAATGATCGCCGGCAGCGGCATCGCCACCAGAATGAACCCATAAGGCATCGCGAATTTCACACAGCCCTCCCAGCCGAACACGAAGGCCACGTTTGCCGCCGCAACCAGCAACACCCCGAGCGTCAGACCCTGCATCGTCGCCGAGTTCGTGCCGAAGGCGGTCATGTAGATCTGCACCAGAAACAGCAGCCCCACCCCTGCCAGTCCTAAAAGCGCCGCCCACCACCGAAATCGCCACTGCACCGGCGGGCGCTTCTCCCACGACTCGTAGAACAAGTAGCCGCAGAGCATCAACACCACCCAGCCGAATTGCAGATCCGGCCGGCTGTTCCAGAAGTAGGCCGCTTTCGAGACCAGCCAGGCCATCGCCAGCAGGGACGGAGCTAGTAAAAACAGTGCTTTCATGCGAAATCAGACGACAGACGACCGAGGACAGACGACCGAGGACCGAGGTCAGAGGTCAGCACGGAGGGGGGGGCAGGGAGCCGGTGACTCGTAGCCGCGGACGTCAGTGCCGCGCTGGATTCCCTCGCACCGCGTCCTGCAACCAGGCAGGCGGGCGCCGGGGCAAGCGCGCAGAGGCAAGAGCACGAAACCTCTCAGCCTACCGACGCTTCCCGCTTACCGCTTACCGCCCACCGACGCATCCGCCTTCGCCAAGGCTTCCACCTCCGCTGAAGCTACGGCGGGACAAGTCGGCGGACAGGCTGGCGCACCGTCGCACTGTCGCACCGTCGCACTGGCGCACCGTCATCCGTGCCCATTCTTGGGTGCAGCGGGCTTCTCCGCCTCGGCTTCCTTGGGACGCGCCTCCCAGGCCCGCAGTTCCGCCTGGTACTCGACCGGGATGAGCCACTGCTCGAGCAGGCCGCGCAACCGATCGTCCGACTCCTTCACATCCGAGCCGGAGACGGCGGTCGACACGCGGACAAACTGCTTGGGCCCGAGCAGAGGCCGGCGGTGAACGAACGATTCCCACACCCGCTTCCAAAACCGCGTATCGGCCGCGCGCAGCGTGGTTCCCGTCTTGTCGGCGGCTTCTTTCATGGCGAATCGCATCCCCACCGACATGTTATGATCGAGCCGATAAGGCAACGGCCGTCCCCCCACCATCCCGCCAAAGTAAACGAGCTCCCGCTGCGTCCCGTGGCTGAACACCCTCCGCTCGAATTGCATCCGGACACCATGCACATCGATCTCGACCAAGTCGGGCATCACCGGCTCGAGGCGCCAGCCGGCTTCCGTCCAACACCGGTCCGGCGTGTGCACAAAAAGCCCAATGTCATTCGGCCGCTCCGTGTACCGCTTGGCGGCAAAGACGCGCACAGCATCCCGCGCAGTATCCCGGTCGGAACCGCGCTTGAACTCGCCGCTGACCAATCGATCCGCCGACAGCAGCCGCTCGGCGGCCTCCGCCACCGGGACCTCCCTGAACGACCACCCGGGAATCGAGTTCGTCTCCTGCAGCCAGACGCCTTCGACGGCCGATCCGGACCGCGTATACCAGTACTCCGGGAACACCCAAAGAGCCGCCACTAAAACGAGCAAGCCGACGGCAAAACCGATGGCGCCCCGTGGAATCCCCGGGGACACCGTTGTTGGTGCTTTATTCTCGTTCATGACAATCTAAGTTCGCAACATCGTGCCTCCCTCGCCTCCCGGCCACGCGAGACGAGGGAAGACCTGTCCGCCGACTTGTCCCGCCGTAGCTTCAGCGGAGGATGAAGTCTTTTCCCCCTCTTCTCTGCGGGCGCTGCGGTCTCTGCGGTAGAACCGCAAGGCCGGTGACCGACGGGGTGCACCTGTTCGCAGGGTTCCCCGCGGAGCTCGCAGAGTCCGCAGAGCAGAAGAAGGCAAACCGCGGAAATCTCTGAGAGCCTGTCTGAGAATTCCGTGGGGTCCTGCGGCGAGGGATTTTGGCAGGGACCAAGGCGGCGAGGCCCGAGCATCCCCGCAGCGGGCTGTAAGGGCCGAGCCAACGCCGGACCCGGCCAAAAGAGCCGCCGCCCAGAGGGTTTTCGCGGGGGTGGCCCGCTGGCTTTGTTGCTCGTCGGTCAGAGACCGCTGCGGGTATCCTCCCTCCTCGCGCCTCGCCATCGGGCCACCCCCGCGAAAACAGGACTCCCACGGAATTCTCAGACAGGCTCTGAGGACCGGAACGAGGGGAGTCACCCACAGATCTTCGTAGATCCCCGCAGATGGGGAGGAAATGACCGCGGGGCAGCCTCTGATCTGTGTCGATCTGTGCAGATCTGTGGGCAGACCGCCCGATTCGGTGTTCGTGGTCCGCGGTTGATCCTCAGGACAGTCACCGCACCGGCCCCCTGGCTATAGCCGCGGGCCGGGTCTGTAGCCGCGGGCGCTGACCGCGGCGGGCGCAAGGGGCAATGCGCAAAGAGGCAAGAGCACACAACCTTTCAGCCTGCCGACGCTTGCCGCTTGCCGACGTATCGGCCCTTACCGTTTTCCTTCCTCCTCCATCTCCCTGACCAGCTCCCGGATCGTGTCCGAGGGTCGCACCCCCACTTGGACCAACGGGTTGCCCGCATAGATCCCCCAGGGCTTCAAATCGTGGTGGACCACCGCGCCGGCTGCCACCACCGCCCCTTCGCCCACCACCACGTCCGGCAGGATCACCGCGTTGGTGAAAACCACCGCGTGCGCCTCGATCCGGACCACGCCGCGTCGGACCACCCGGACTGAGGCCGGCAGGGTCGGGTTCGTCAGCCCGCTGCCATCCACCACGTCCGTCCCCGTGATCAGGCGGACACCGGCGCCGATCCCTGCGTAATCGCCGATCTCGCAGCGCCCGCCGCCGGTGATCGAACAGCCCACCGCCAGGTGCACGTGCCGGCCGATGACCACCGCTTCCCCGGCGTGAACACGCACGTCTTCGTCGATCTGCGAACAATCCCCGATGCTGATCAATCCGGGAGGTACGAGCCGGCAACCGCGGTAGGCTTTGACCTCGCGCCCGCAGTGCTTCAAGCACCGCGCCAGCGCCTCGAGAGGGATTAGCTCCCCATCCGCAAGTTCAAGTGGAATCATAAAATCAGTGCGTCAGCGTGTCACGCCGAAGCCTTGGCGAAGGCGGATGCGTCAGTGCGTCAGTCTGCCCTCTGTCCTCTGACCTCTGACCTCTGTCATACTGTCACGCCGTCATCCCGCCGTCCACGACAAGCTCCGCTCCGGTCACGTACCGCGCCGCGTCCGACAGCAGGTAGCTCACCGCCCCGACCACATCCCGGGGTGCCCCCAACCGCTTCAGCGGAATCCGACGCCGGATCCGCTCGCGCTGGTCCTCCCCGAGGCTCGAGCTCATCTCCGTGTCGAGGAAGCCCGGCAACACGCAATTCGACCGAATCCCGCGTTCGCCATACTCCCGCGCCAGGCACCGGGAGAATGACAATAACGCCCCCTTGGTCGCCGCGTACACCGAGAGCCCGGAGAAACCGGTGCGCGCCACCACCGACGACACGAACACCAGGCTTCCCCCCCCGCGGCCCAGCATCCCTTTCACCACCTGCCGCGCCAGCAGCATCGGCGCGATCACATTGACCTCGAAGGTCTCGCGGATCGCCGCCTCCGGGGAGAGCGTCAGCAGTCCTTCCGTGCCGATCGCGGCATTCGCCACAAAACCGTCCAGACCCTCGATTACCCGGGCCTCGCCCGCCAGCGACGCCGCCGAGTCCGGCTTCGAGAAGTCGGCCGGGTAATGCTCGATCCGGCCCCGGCTCTCCGCCATCAGCGCCGCGAGTTCCGGCGAGACCGACCGTGAAACCGTCAGGACTTGCCAGCCCTCGGCCGCCAACTGCCGACACAGCTCCAGCCCCAAACCCCGGGAACCGCCAGTGATCAGAACGCGCTTCATAGGGAGGGATTGCCGCAAGAAGGCCAGCCGCAGAGGGATCGCCGCGAAAATGCGCACAACACGCAAAAAGAGAGGGAATCAACCGATTCCCATGTTCCGTATTCCGCGCCTTCCGCGGTTTCCCTCCTGCCCCTCTGAGAGTACACCGTCTGGAGTCCTCGACTTGTGGAATATGTGGTCAGCAGGTCAAGTTTGGTCCCTGCCGTTCCAATCCCACCCCCCCCCGCCTTCGAGGACTCCACATCAGCGAGGCGCAGGCCAGGGGATCCGGAAAGGCATGAAGTCTTCATGGGATCGCGGACTTGGCATGGTCTGAGGCGCGCCTCGCTGGGTGACTCTCAGGCAGGTCAAACCGCGGAACACGCCGACCACGCGGAAAGGAACGACGAGCAACGCTTCCTCTCTCTTGTGCCTTCAGCTTCGCGGCAATCCCTCTTCCTTCTTTGCGGCCGCACCACCGTCACACGGCCCGCTTCGCGTTTTTCACCGGCGCCACCGCATCGCGGACCCACCGGCGCGGCCACGCCGCCTTCGGCAAGCTCGCCCGCAACTGCTCCTGGAGCAGGGCCTCGATCGCCTCCGCCGGCTGATGCGGATCCAGGGCGTACCGGAGACAGACGATCTGCCCGGTGATCGGGCTCGACTCCGCAACGGCCACCGCGCGCAGCACCCCGGGAACCTGCTCCGCCAGTTCGATGATCCCGGCCAGATCGACTTTGGTGCCGGCGATGTTCGCCACCTGATCCGCCCGTCCCACGACTTTCAAGAGATCTCCCTGCGCCACCACCCGATCGCCTGTGGCCCGCCACGTCCCATGGTCTGCCACCTCGAGCACCTCGTCCCGGATCCGCCACTCGGGCCAGCGCCGGGCCAGCGACGCCGCCTCGTACCAGCCGTCCAAACGCTCCGTCCGCATCAGGACCCCGAACTCCGCGGACGCGTAAATGACAATGAACCGCGTGCCTGGAAACCGGGCGCGCAACCGGCGGCCCACCCCGGGTCGGAGGGGCTCCCCGCCCAGGGTCACTTGGACCGGCTGCCATTCGCTCCCCGGCTGTCCTTCGCTCTGCACCATCAAATCGAGAAATGTCGGAGTCCCTGAAACGGCGTCGATGCGCTCCTGCCGCACGCTCGCCCAGACCTCGTCCCAGGTCCGGGCATGCCAGGAGACGATCTCGCGCGACGTGGCCCAGGCTTGGAGGGCCACCTGGACGCCGGCGAAACTCGAGGGCCCATACGGCGAGGCCCAACGCCAGCGCTGCACCTCGGGACGCCGACTCGCCCCCGCCCGCAGCTCGGGCCACCGGCGCCACACGAGCTTCGGCCGGCCGGTCGACCCGGACGACGTCACCCCGATCCAGGGACCGGGTTCCGTCGGCGGCGCCACGTCCCCGGGGCCCACGCCCCCGATTGGAACCAACGCCACGCTGCGCCCCTGTTCGAGGACGTCGAACAGCGGGAACAGCGCCGCCAAGTCTGCGGGCGATTCAGTCATTCCCTCTTTCTGCGTATTCCGCGAATTCCGCGGTTCCCCTCCGGAACAACTCATTTGCAACCAGCAGCGGTGACCGCCCGAAGGATCAACCGCGGACCACCAACCACGCGAACACCAATCCGCTGGTCCGCCCACAGATCTGCACAGATCCACACAGATCCAATCGGCTCCGGAAAGCCGTGTTCGGCCAGAATCCCATCTCCGTCATTCCCTCTGATCTGCGGCGATCTGCGTCAATCTGTGGGCAACTCCCCCCCCTCGATCCGGTCCACCCGGACAAATAGGGCCTTGTCATTCTGCGGTTCCGCGGCCGCCCTCCGCAAACCGGACCACGTCCGCCCAGGTCCGTGGCGGTCTGGGCGCATCAAACGGCGAGCCCCCGAACTCCCGTTCCACCTCGACCATGATCTCCGCCAGATCGAGCGAATCGATCCGCAGCACCGGATCGAGCAGGCGAACGCTGAAATCCAGCTGCTCGAGAGTCCCCCCGTTCCGGCGGTGAACCCCCAGGACCAGGCGGCTGATCCGCTGCTCGATGCTGTCAGTATTCATGTGAGTTCGAAGCCCCAAGGGGTTAGAGGAAAGCGCGCCAAGAGGCAAGTGGCAAGCGTCCGAAACCACACACCTCAGCTCACCTGCCCTTCCCGCTTCCCGCTTCCCTCTCTGCCCTTCCCGCTTACCGCCTACCGCTTGCCGCTTGCCGCGCCATGCGCCTCGCGCACCCGGTCGATGACGAACTGCTGTTCTTCCTCGCTCAAGGAACTCGAGCTGGGCAGGCAGATCCCCCGCCGGTTCAGATCCTCCGCCACCTCGCCCCCCACGCACTCGCATCCCCGGTACAGCGGCTGCGTGTGCATCGGTTTCCAGACCGGCCGCGACTCGATGTTCGACCCTTCGAGGAAATGCACGAGATCAGCTGCCGACATGCCAAAACGGCTTTCTTCGACCAGAAAGCAACTCAGCCAGCGAATGTGGAAGCCGAACGGCGCCTCCGGCATGGGATCAATTCCCGGCAGATCCGCGAAGGCCTCCCGGTAGCGCGCGAACACGGCGCGTCGCTGCCGAATGCGGGTGTCGAGCACGCCGAGCTGTGCGCGCGCGATCCCCGCCAGCACGTTGCTCATGCGGTAGTTGTAGCCCATTTCCGAGTGGACGTAGTTCCGGAGCGGGTCGGGGTCGCAGGCCTGAGTGCTCCAGTGCCGCGCCTTCTCGACCCAGGCGGGGTTAGGCGACGACAGCATGCCACCGGCGGTGGCCGTGATGACTTTGTTGCCGTTGAAGGAAAACGCGCTTGCACCCCCGAAGGTGCCGACGAGCCGACCCTTGTACAGGGCGCCCAGGGACTCTGCGGCGTCCTCGACAACAGCGACACCATATCGGCCGCAGATCTCGAGAATGGGATCCATGTCGGCTGTCTGACCGAAGAGGTGCACCACCACCGCGGCCTTCGGCAACCGACCCCGTGCCGCACGCGCAGTCATCCAATCCGCCAGGCGCTCCGGATCCATGTTCCAGCTCGCGCGTTCACTATCGATCAGGACGGGCGTTGCCCCGAGGTAACATATCGGGTTGCAACTCGCCACGAACGTCAGCGTTGGCGACACGACTTCATCCCCCGGTCCCACGCCGACCAAGCGGAGGGCGAGCTGAACGGCTGCGGTTCCGCTGGCGATCACCACGGACGGCATACCCAGGCGCGCACTGAAATCGTGCTCCAGGGCGGTGAGATTCGGCCCCGTCGTTGACAGCCAGTTTGAGGCAAACGCCTCCTTGACGTAGGACTCTTCGGAGCCGCTCATGTGCGGAACCGAAAGGTAGATGCGGGGACGGCGGGAAGCGGGAGCCGCCGGCCCCTTTGTCACATCGGGCGCTGTTGCCATCGACGGCCCTGCATCGTGGGACGTCGCCTCCGAATCCTGCGGCAGACATCGATCGGACCCGGTCCCCGGCTGCAGCAGCTCCGTCAGCGTGTTGGTGATGTAGTCCAGTTCGTCGTCTTTCAGCGAGGGATAAATCGGCAGGGAGATGCACCCGCGCCAGATCGACTCCGCGTTGGGGTAATCCTCGGGCTGCAGGGCATACTTCTCCCGGTAGTAGCGCAGGCGGTGGATCGGCTTGTAGTGAACCGAGGTGCCAATGCCCCGTTCGGCCAGCAACTCGATGAGGCGATCGCGGTCGAGCGGAGCTTCCGGCCGCAAGATTATGGGGAACAAATGCCACGCGTGGTCCTCGATGGGAACGTGGAGGGCCGGAAGGTCGACACAGCCCAGGCCGGCAAGCCGCGCGTAGTAGTGCTGGGCGCACCGCTGGCGGCCGCGGCGCAATTCCTCGGCGCGTTCCAGTTGCGCCAGTCCCACGGCGGCGTTGATATCCGGCAGGTTGTACTTGTAACCGGGGGCGATCACATCGTACTCCCACGTCGGTCGGTCGGAAGTGAATCGTTTCCAGACGTCGCGATCGATCCCGTGCAGTCGCATGACGCGGCAGCGCTGCAGAATGGCTTCGTCCGAACTCGTCACCATGCCCCCTTCGCCCGTGGTGATCGTCTTGTTCGCATAGAAACTGAAGCACGCAACGTCGCCCAGACTGCCGATCATCCTCCCCTGCCACCGCGAAGGGAAGGCATGGGCCGCGTCCTCCACCACCTTGACGCCGCGCTGGCGGCAGAGATCCAGGATCCCGTCGCCGGCCGCAGTCGTCATCTTGACCGCCTGCCCGCCGAAATGGACCACCATCGCCACCCGGATATCGGGGTGCTTGTCCAGGGTCTCTCGCACAATGTCCGGGGTGAGCAAGCTGGTCCCGTAATCGACATCAACGACCACCGGGTCCGCTCCGAGATAGCGAACCACTTCGGCGGTGGCCGTGAATGTCCACGTAGGCACGAGCACTTTGTTGCCCGGGCCAACGCCGAGGGCTTCGAGTGCCAGGTGCAGCGCCGCCGTGCACGAATTCACAGCGCAGGCCTGGGGCGCACCCACGTACTCCGAAAACCGGCGCTCGAACTCGACCGCCTTCCCCGCGGTCGTCAGCCAACCGCTCTCCAGGACTTCGCGGACGTACTCCAGCTCGCGCCCGTCACAGACCACCCGCGCAAAAGGGATTCTCCGATGTCCACTCATGAGTTGAATGCACTCCTCACGCCGAGACCACACGCCGCCAGCGGCGGACCCGTCAGCTGCGTCCCGCTGGCGCGTTGGGACGGAGTGTGATCCGAAGCGTCCTGAGGATCAACACGCCATCGCCCCATGTCGAGTGCGTCCGAACATACGCCTCGTACAGCTCCAGCTTCCGGGGCAGAATCTCCTCGCGATAGGTGCGCTCTGGGTCCACCGCGCGGGCCAGCAGCCCCTCCTCGTTGCGGAACTCGATCGACGCCGGATCCGTGATGCCGGGGCGAACCGTGTGCACCAAGGCCCAGCGCTCGGGGTAGGCTTCGACCCATTTCCGCACCTCGGGACGCGGCCCCACCAACGCCATGTCCCCCGTGACCACATTCCACAGCTGCGGCAATTCATCCACCTTGAATCGGCGCAACACTTGACCCAGACGCGTGACGCGCTGCGCGGTTCCCGGGTCAAACCGACCCTGCTCGGCCCCAGGCAGAACCCGCATGGTCCGGAACTTCCAAATGCTGAAATCCCGGCCCCGCCACCCCACGCGGGTCTGACGGAAGAACACCGGCCAGCCGTCCGACCATGCAATGGCAACCGCCACCCCCAGCAACAAGGGGCTGAGGACCAGCAGACCGGCCGCCGCAAGCAGAAAGTCCAGTGTCCGCTTCACGCCGCTCTCCGCGACTGATGGCCAGCCGCCTTGTGATCGCACCGCATTACCAACGGCGGAGCTCAAGCCGTCTGTCCCGCCGCTCTTCACCTACATCCAGCGACGCAACTTGTAGTAGAGAATCCCGCCGAACTCGTGCAGGACTTCCCCGCTGAGTTGCATATTCGCCGCCGACGGCACGATTCGGGTGCACTGCTTGAGTAGCGGAAGCGGCGGCCCGCTCACGACACGGAAGTCGGTGGGTGCAGGAATGAACTCAATCTCCGGACTACTTCGCCGGAAGACACCCATGGACCGGGGCATATGCAGAGCTGACGTGACCAGCAGAGCTCGCCGCACGTGGTGCGCTCGGAGCAACGCGCATCCATGCTTGGCGTTCTCGTAGGTTGTACGCGACTGATCCTCAGTCCAGATGGCCTCTTGGGGCACCCCGAGCCACATCAGCATGGCGGCCTCGTCGTGAGCATACGGTTGCTCACGGGGACTCCCCGGCACGATTCCACTGGTGCAAAGGACCGCCGGCGCTCTTCCTGCACGGTACAATCTGGCGGCGAAGAGGGTACGGTCGCCTGCCTCGTCGACTTCAATCGAGCGGCGCGGAGGCAGTTGTGGCGCCAATCCCCCGCCCACGATGACGATCACGTCAGCAGCAGGAAGGGGTTCTGGCCCCAGGTGCCGCCACTCCAGTAAACGAGCCATGCCTGTCGCAACCCACCCGTTGCCGGCTCCCCAGAGAATGACGATCGCACCCCCGAGCAGGGCTCTGAACCATGTCTGGTGCTTTCGCACCAGGACCGCCGCCGCCATCAGGATGCAAGCCAGGCCAAGCGGTTGAAGGACCAACAGGATGATCTTGTAATAGAACACGCTCGGCTCACCACTCCACCGTCGGCAGTGCCCCGCCGGTGGCGACCGCCCGCAGGACGCTTTCCGTGCGGCTGGCGATCGCCTCGCGATCAAAACGCTGGGCGAGCTGCAGACTGTTCTCTCGTTTTCGCGCCCATGCCGCGCGATCCGCCGCCAACCCCCTGATGACATCCGCCAGCTCCCGGCCGTCCAGCGGCTCGAACACGGACCCGGCATCGTGTTCGAGCACTAGCGATTCGCCTTCACAACCCCGGGCGATGATGGGGGGCGTCCCTGCCGCAAGCGCCTCAAACAGTTTCGACGGCATTGTCCCCGGCAGCCGCGTCGACAAGGGAACGAGGCTCGCGTCGCACGAAGCCAGCAACGCCGGCATCTCCGTCTTGGGCCGCTGCCCCAGGAAGGTGAGATTCGTCAGATGGCGGTCCTGGGCCGTTTTCACGAGATGCCCCTTCAGGGGGCCTTCACCGACCATGAGGATCCGAATGTCTCGAAACAGAAGCAGGCGTTCTGCCGCATCCAGCACGACATCCAATCCCTGGGCCAAACCGTGAAGACCACAATAGCCCACGACGAAGTCCGTGGTGGTGACGCCCCAGGATTGCCTGAGCGCCTCACTCCGGTTTTCCGGCCTGAAGAGCCGGGTGTCAACGCCATTGCTGATGACGGTGGTACGTACGGCCGGGAACCGCGCGGCGACCTGGCGTTCTGCCCCGGGATTGGTCAGCGCGACAACATCCGCGTGGCGATAGCAGAACGACTCCAGCCACAGCATCAGGCTCAAACTCACACCGGGCCGGGCATGCCCCATGCGCACCAGGATGTCCGGCCAGATGTCGGAGACCATCATGATCGTCCGGGCTCCATGCAGCTTGGCCACAACCAGTCCCGTGGGCACAACGAACAGCGGGGGACTTTCAACCAAAGCCACGTCATGCCGACCGAGGCCAATCCCGCCCAAGGTCAGGCTCGACACGGCAAAGGACAGGTAACTGACCAGTCGCGGCAGGGTCCGGGCGGAATTCGACGGGTAGAACCATGTGCGCAGCACTGGAATTCCGTCCACGGTTTCCTTCATCCGCACGCGACCCTTGTAGGCGTCGAAGATCCGGCCCGTCGGGTAATTGGGCATGCCCGTGAGAACGGAGACCTCATGCCCCCGCCCCGCCAACCGCCGGGCCAACTCATGCAGCCGCGCTTGGGGCGCACCCGTCTCCGGCGGATAGTACGGCGTGATGATCAGGAGGCGCACGGGAGATCATCGACCGAACGAGCGAGGTAGATGCCCTCGGGAGTAGCGGTGATTTCCCGCCAGCCGGCAGCTCGGTACAAGGCAAGTGCGCGGTCATTGTCGTCATGCACACTGAGCCTCATGGCTCGATAACCCAGGCGGGCACTCTCCCACCGAAAGCCCTCCAGGAGATGCCGACCGATGCCCCGCCCCCGGAATTCGGGATCGACGCCAATCGATAGCAGACTCGACCACCGCCCCTTCATCTCGTCAGGAGACCAGGCGCCAGGAACCCAGCGCTGCATTGCCCCAAGGCGCCGGAGAACACCCAAGGCCCCCTTACCCACGTGCTGAGCCAAGCGCTGCCTGACACGGCGATGACGCACAGCCTGCAATGGGGCGGATGCCAGCAGCCACCCCAGACTCTGCGACACGAACGCCGCGCGCAGGCTCGGGTCTCCGCCGGCCACGGAGCCGGCCACACGGCCGGTCTTCCCATCCCGCCACAGCAGGCAAATGCCCTGCGGTTGGTGGATGTAGAACTCATAGAACAATGCAATGAACCGGCGCCCCATGAGAGTCATGAACTCGTTGGGAAACGCGGCCTGGTGACATCGCACGAGTCCAGGCAGGTCCGACTCACACGCCGCCTGCAGGCCCTCGAGCGACGAGCGATTGGGAGATTCCCGAGCGATGTTCCACTGAGACGCCCCTTTCACGTTGGGGTCGCCCAGCGGGAGAATCGTCTGCCGATTCCTCGCGTGATCCGGCCCACCGGAAACCGTGTCCTCCTCCCCGAGTACCGGCGGCACCTGGAATGCCAGAGCCTCATTCACGTGCAATTGCCGGATCAGAGAACCCACACTGCCGCACGGCGCCAACGTCATCCGATGGTCGGGGCCGTCATCCGAGGTCTTCCACGCGATGGAGTTGCATGCGTCCAAAGCAGTGACCTCAGCCTCGCAATCTAACGAAACCAGGGTGACGAAGCGAGCAGGCAGCGGTCGTCGCATTGAAGCTCGCAAGGTCGGAGCCGGGGTCCTTTCTCCGTAGTACCGGGACTCCCATCCCATGCGCCCGTTCCCATCGATCCCCGCAGCCGCGGTGAGAATCGCCGGCAAGTTGGAGAGGACCGTCAGGTTCCCGCGCCCGTGGTCGGTCCGGAACTGCAGTTGGTTCCCCTCCAACTCGTACTCCGCCACACCGAGATGCCAATAGAGATCAAGTTGTTCCGCGCTGCGGCCAACGAGATCGTCCACGATCACCCAGAAGCCCTCGCCAACCCGGCAGAGGGCGCGGCGGTGCGTGACGCGTGTCACGAGCCGCTGGTAGCCGTACTGCTCCCCTAGCCACAATTCAACCTCGCCGTCGCGCCAATACCCCAGCGTCTTGCCCCGAGCCACTGTGAACCAGCGGAACCTCGGTCCCTTCACCATCTGGTCGCAGTCAGCCACCACCACGGTGTTGTGGGCCCGACTCGACATGAAGTAGCGGCTCCAATCCTGCGGCGGATCAAAGTAGCTGAATGTCCCGCTGTCCCGCAGCACGTTGACGCCGTCGTGCCAGAGGTCCACGTGAAGAAGATCCGCCTGGCTGGGACGACTCCGATAGCTGTGGCATCGCACCATGGCCCAACTGCGCTTCCCTCTCAGCGTGTAGTAGCCGCCCTCCCAGAACCGTTGACTGGTTGGCGGCGCAGCCAGCCTCGGTGCCTGCAACGCCTCGGGCCCAAAGAACCACGCCAAATCCTCTGACCAGGGTCCCTCGGCATAGAGCTGCTGACGATGATAGTAATAGTGCAGGGAACTGAGTAGTGGTCGATAGTCGAGGTAGTCGCATTGGCTCAGGGGCATCAGAAGAGCGCCGTCATTCGCGCCATAATTCGGCAACCGCCCACTCGGTTGATCCTGCAGCTCATAGAGAAACCGCGCAGACTGCTGAATGGCGTCGCAGGTGCCCCCCGGAAACGGCAGCCCATTCAGCTCCGCCAGGCGTAATGCCACCAGGTATGCCCGCAGGGCCAGCCGTTGATAATTGAACGAATGCTGCACGTACGAGCCGTCGGGCCAGTTGTGGCACTGCACCTCATCCTCGAGCACCCATTGCCCGCACCGGCGCCACCGCTCGGCCTGCCGCAACGCGGGAAATAAAGTCCCAACCGCGAACAGCGCCAGGGCCTCGTTCACGGCATGGTTGCCCATCTGAATACGTGCATAGTTGATGTTCGCGTGGATTCGCTCCGCGCTGGCCGCCAGCAGAACGACTAACGCCGCCAGACGCTCCGGCGTCGTCGCCGGGCTCGCCCAGAAGACATGCAGGCCGAAGACGCACGCCAGCACCCTAAAGGCGATCTCCTGGCCGCACTGCCAGTGAATCCCCATTTGCGGGGGGTTCGCCGCGCGCCAGGACTCGAACAGGCGCCAGAAGGCTTCCGCATACCGTTCCTCTCGCGTCAGCGCATAGGCTCGGCCAAGGGCATACACCCACGAAAAGCGGGACGGTTCCCAAAAGAACTTGATATCGCCCCTCGCGGACTCAAAATCCCCGCAGGCACACCAGTGCCGCTTCGGAGGATCACGGTGACCGGTGAAGGGATTCAGGAACCAATCGGGCTCCGGAAAGCCCAGCTTCCCTTCAAACCTCGAAAAGTAGCGGAACACGCCCTGTAACAGGCGGTCCGCTTCCGCCACGGCCTCCTCCGCCCACTCCGGCTTCAGGCGGGGGGGTGAGCCAAGAGGAAAGAAGAAACGCGCACTGCTCTTGTCGAGAAGAGCGCGCACGCCGCCCTCACCGGCCGTCAAGGGCCGGATGAGCCACGTGTCGAGGGGGCGGTCCGCCCATTGCCAGACCGGGAACCTGCTTTGCACCAAGCCGGCGCGCCGCGCCAGGTCAAAGCCCGCGCGCCAGACACTGCGTCGGATGCCGTACTGGCCGACGATGCACCGCATCTTCGACCAAGCGCTGACCTTTTCCTGAATCATGAGATCCCCTGGGACCCCATCCGGGCATGCCCTCACGCGGCCTTGCCGGCGAGACTCTCGGTGAGACGAACGAATCGTTCCGCTTGCCGGCGCCTGTCGAAATGCTCGCAAACATACCGGCGCGCGTTGAGCCCCAAGCGGCGAGCGGTACCGACCTCGGTCTGAAGCCGTCGCACCGCTTCCGCCAGCTTCCCTGGATCGCCCGGTGGGACGCACAGGCCGCCTTCTGCGGCTTCCATCACGTCGCGGATAACCCCGTCGATCGCCAGCACCGTTGGGCGGCCGGCGGCCATGTAATCGAACACCTTGTTGGGGTATGTCGTCCGGAATGCACGGATGTTCATCAGGGTCGCCACGCAGGCGTCCGAGGCTGCAAGCCAGTCCTTCATTTCCGACTTGGGTCTCGCGCCGACGAACGTCACCCGGTCGAGTCCCCATTCGGCAGCGAGGTCTTCCATGCGGGCTCGCTCCTTGCCTTCCCCCAGGATCAACCAGCGGAGGTTCGGTTGCCCGCGGAGGTGGCGCGCCGCCTCGAGCAGCGTCCCGAGGTCATTCGCCGGGCCGATCGCTCCGGCGTAGGTCACCACGAAGGTATCAGCCGACAACCCATACCGCTGCCGCACCCACTCCCCCCTGGCGTCGGGATCGAATTGAGCCGGATCCACGCCGTTGGCGATCACCGTGACGCGATCCTCCGGAACTCCGGACCGGAGGAGATGCTGGCGGTAGGCGGGCGAGTTGACCACGACATGCCGGGCACGTTGGTATAGAAACCGCTCGAGACGCCGGGCCAGAGCGATGAGCGTGCGGTTGGTCAGGACCTTCATCTCGATCGCAAAGTCCGGCCAGAGATCCCGGACCTCAAGCACGAACGGCCGTCGCTTCAACGCCGCCACCAACCAGGCCGAGAATGCCTGCCCCAGGGGAGGACTCGTGCCAATCACGAGATCCACACCCCTGATCCGCAGCGCCGCCCACACTGAAGTGACGGCGAAGACGACATAGGAAAAAGCACGCCAAGCGAACGAGCGGTGGTGCCCCGGCGGGGCGTAGGCCCGTTTCAAGTGGATCCGGCTTGGTGCGTCCTCGGAGCCAGGCTTGCCGCACTCCCGGACACGCTCGCCGGTAAGGTACTCGCGATCGCTCCGCACCACGCTGAATGCATGGCCGCAGGCCGTCCATTCCCGCGCCATCTCGTAGTGTCGGGTTCCACCCGCCTCCGTCGGCAACGCGAACGCCTGATGAAGCAGCAGGATGTGCACAAACCGACCAAGACGACTACCAATGCCTTCGGCCTCGTCTGGACGCTTCAACTCCCAAGGTCGCTTCCCACCGCAAACACACTACACAAGGCGCACGATCGCAGCACAACGAATAGCCGATGGCGATTGGCAATCAATCCCTCACCCCCTCCAAGCAAACCACGGATTCCACGGATTCCACGGATTTCCCTTCTCTATCCGCGCCCATCCGCGTAATCCGTGGTTCCACTCTCCAAACCGACCATCACCTCCGCGATCCGCTCCCCGGCCTTTCCATCCCAGAGCGGTGGGATCCGGCCAGTCTTCCCATGACCATCCAGGATTCGATCCGCTTGCTCCCGGACGCGATCCATGTCCTGTCCCACCAGGATGTTCGTGCCGGTGGTGCAGGTGATTGGCCGCTCGGTGTTCTCGCGCATGGTCAGACAGGGCACACCCAGGTAAGTCGCCTCCTCCTGAATCCCTCCCGAGTCGGTCAGAATGAACCGCGCATGCTGCTGCAGCCAAAGGAACTCGAGGTACCCTTGTGGCTCGATCAACACGACTCGGGCCGGGTTCGCCGGCTGCAGGCCCGAGTCGGCCATCCGCTTCCGCGTCCGCGGGTGAATGGGGAACACAACCCGAATTCGTTGACCCAATCGATCGAGCGCAGCCGTGATCTCCGCCAACCGGTGCGGTTCATCCACATTCGAGGGCCGGTGCAGGGTCACCAGGGCATAGGCTCCATCGAGCCCGGGAACCCGGGGATCCTGAGCCTTCCCCAGCAACCTGACCAGCGTGTCGATCATGCAGTTCCCAACCCGATGGATCTGGTCTGCGCGAATCCCTTCATGCAGCAGGTTCGCGTCGCCGTCCTCGGACGGTGTGAACAGCAGGTCTGAGATCCGGTCGGTGAGCACGCGGTTGATTTCCTCCGGCATCGAGCGGTCGAAGGACCGGAGGCCGGCCTCGACATGGGCAATGCGCACGCCGAGCTTGGCGGCGACCAGCGCGCACGCGACCGTCGAATTGACATCGCCGTAGACCATCACCCAGCCGGGCTGGTGCTCCTGGACGACTCGTTCGAACCGCACCATGATCTCCGCAGTCTGCACCGCATGGCTGCCCGAGCCCACCTCGAGATTCACGTCCGGCCGCGGCATCTCGAGCTGACGGAAGAAGATGTCTGACATCCGCTCGTCATAGTGCTGCCCCGTGTGCACCAGCATCTGCGGGACGCTCCGCGCGTGAAGGGCCCGGATCACCGGGGCCGCCTTCATGAAGTTGGGCCGGGCACCGACGACGTGGAGGATGAGAGAGAGCATGGAGCAGGGAGCGCGGAGCAACGAGCGCGGAGCAACGAGCGCGGAGCAGGGAGCGCGGAGCAGGGAGCAAAATCACCCTGAGGGGACTCAGCTTCGCAGCCTGCGCTGAAAGGCGAATAACATTCGGCTCAGGTCCTCCAGATCAGAGAGCTTGGCGGAAAGCAACTCGCGATCGATGCATTCGCTTCGTGAGAGGATCACCAGCATGTTGGCCACCTCGAAGACGGATCGTCGAGAGACATTCAGGAAGTGGGCAAAATCGACGTCAGAGGTGCTTCCGGAGCCCTCAGCAATGTTGTTGGTGATGCTGAGCGTTGCGGCACGGAGTTGCTCTGCAAACCGGTAGAGCCTCTTCCTCTCCAAGTCATCGGCCAAGGCAAACAACCCCGGACTGAGTTCGGCTGCACGCTGCCACACCGTCAGATCCTGAAAGCGAAACTGCTTGCTTCCCTGCTGCCTACTACTCATCTCGCTCCCCGCTCCCTGCTCCCCTCCGAGTTCGCGCTTGCCCGCGTCCGAGCTCAAAGCTCCCCGCTCCCCGCTCCCCTCCGAGTTCACGCTTGCCCCTGTCCGAGCTCAAAGCTCCCCGCTCCCCGCTCCCCTCCGAGTTCGCGCTTGCCCACGTCCGAGCTCAAAGCTCCCCGCTCCCTGCTCCCCTCCGAGTTCGCGCTTGCCCACGTCCGAGCTCAAAGCTCCCCGCTCCCCGCTCCCTGCTCCCTGCTCAATTACCTCCCTTATCCTCACACTCGCCCTGCCATCCCCGTACGGGTTCTGCAACTGCGACCGGCGACGATACTCCGCCGGGTCATCCAGGAGTCGCGCGATCTCGAAGAGGATCCGATCCGGGTCCGTGCCCACAAGGCAGCACGTGCCGGCCGCGATACCTTCCGGACGTTCGGTCGTCTCCCGCATGACCAGGACCGGCTTGCCCAGGCTCGGCGCCTCCTCCTGGACACCGCCCGAGTCGCTCAGCACAAGCGTACATCGGTCCATGAGCCACACAAAATCCTCGTAACCCACCGGCTCGATCAACGTCACCCCCGGCACCCCTTCAAGCACCCGGCTGACCGGCTCGCGTACGTTCGGGTTCAAATGGACGGGATAGAGAAAGCCAAGCCCCGGATGCGCCTTCGCCGCCGACGCGATCCCGCGGCAGATGTTCTCGAAGCCTTGTCCGAACGACTCGCGCCGGTGGCCTGTGACCAGCACCCAGGGCCGGCCGGTTCCGTCCAAGTGAACCCGGACAAACGGGTCTGGGATGCCGCATCGGCGGGCGACGGTCGCGGCACCCACCTGGTTCCGGGCGAGCCGTTCGCGGGTCCAGAGCAGGGCGTCCACCACGGTGTTGCCGGTCACGTGGATCCGGTCTTTGGGTATGCCTTCGGCTCGGAGGTTCCGGGCCGCGGACTCGGTCGGGGCGAAGCACCAACGGCTGATCGGGTCGGTGAGCCGCCGGTTCATCTCCTCCGGCCAGGGCGCCTCGAAATCGTAGGTCCGCAACCCGGCCTCGACGTGGCCGACGGGAATCCGCGCGTAGAACGCCGCGAGGGCCGATCCCAGCACCGTGGTGGTGTCCCCTTGGACCAATACGGCTGCGGGTCGGTGCTTGGCGAGCGTCTCGCCCACGGCCACAATGACCCGGGCCGTGAGGCTTTCGAGCGTCTGCCCGGGCCGCATCAGATCGAGATCCAAGTCGGGCTTGAGATCGAACGCAGCCAGGGTCTGATCGAGCATCTGCCGGTGCTGGGCGGTCGACACGAGGACGGGCTCGAGCACCTTGGATCGGGCGAGCTCGAAGAACACCGGCGCCATCTTGATGGCCTCGGGCCGTGTGCCGGTGATTATTAGAATCGTCTTTTTCACTCTCCCTGTCGGAAACCGCGGATCACGCGGATTCCACGGATGTGCCGCTCTCCTCCGGGGTCGAGGGGGGAGCAGATGCGTCGACACGGCTGCGAATGACGCGTTTCCAGGACAGTGTGGCTTCCTTGAAGTTGAGCAGCAGAGCCACTTCCAAGCCCGTGATGTTCAGATAACCGAGCATCTGGGCTATGTGGGTCTCGTTGAAAGCCGTCACGACCTTGGGGTCAACGATGACCTTGCCATCAACGATGAGGTCGGGCACGAGCTTGCCAATGAGCTGTCCGCGGTAGCGGACAATGAACTGATGCTGCTGTTCCACGTCGTGTCCGCGTGCCCGCAGCTCGATCAGCAGCGCGTTCTCATAAAGCTTCTCGTCCAAGCCCGGTTTGAGCTCGTTCAGTACCGCCATCGCCGCGCCAATGACGTCTTTGGTGATCTCCTGATGCTTCACGCGCTCCCTTCGACTGCTCCTGCGCTCACCACGGATTTCCATTCTCTATCCGCGGCCATCCGCGTAATCCGTGTTCTTCACTGCTCCTGCCTTGACCGCGGATGACACGGATTCCACGGATTTCCCTTCTCTATCCGCGCCCATCCGCGTAATCCGTGGTTCCACAGCCAGACAGGGCGCCAAACTCCTGGTCCATTTCGACCGTTCTCCGCTGATCCGCGGAGATGACCGCCGCGAAACTCGCCAAAGTCACATTCACCAGTTCCCTCAGCGGAATCAGGGGTTCTCCCCCACGTTCCACACGCTCGACAAACGCGGCAAACTCCGCCTGGTGCCCCTTGTCCTGCCGCCACGTCGTGAAGCGCTTGAACCCGCGGAAACCGTAGCCCTCCGTCTTTCGGAAATTATCCAGCCGCAACACGCGACCCTGCGAGAACACCTCGAGCAGCTCCTTCGGGTACGCCTTCGATCCGTTGGCGAAGTAATTCACCGTGCCGACCGACCCATCCTCGAACCCGAGCAGGATCGACATCTTGTCGTCCCGGACGGCCGCGCCAGGGCCCATCATCACCGCCGCCACTGTCTTCACGAGGCTGCCGGTCAGGAAGACCATCAAATCGATGAAATGACACGCTTCGCCAATGATCCGGCCGCCGCCCCGGACCGGGTCATGGACCCAATGCTCCTTGGGGATGAAGCCTGCATTGACAGTCATGCTGAGCGTCAGCGGTTCGCTCCGCTCCGTCAGCAACGATTTCATCCGGACCGCATGTGGACTGAACCGCCGGTTGAACCCGACCATCAACAGCTGGGAGCTCGGAGCTCGGAGCTTAGAGCCACCCCCGACCTCTGACCTCTGACCTCTGACTCCCTGCTCCCTGCTCCCTGCTCCCCGCTCCCTGCTCCCCGCTCCCCGCTCCCTGCCCGCTGTCGTCTGTCGTCTGTCGTCTGTCGTCCGCCCCTCGCGCTCCCCGCTCCCTGCTCCCTGCCCGCTGTCGTCTGTCGTCAGTCGTCTGTCGTCCGCCCCCCCCGCTCCCTGCTCCCTGCTCCCTGCTGTTGCCACAATCTCCCGCACCTGCTCGACATTCATCGCCAGCGGTTTCTCGACGAAGACATGTTTGCCCGCCCGCAGCGCTTCGCAGACAAAGCGCGCATGCAAATGATGTCCCACAGCGACAAAGACCGCATTGACCTCGGGATCAGCCAGGAGCTGGGCCGCATCGGTCAGGGCGCTCTCCGCGCCGTGTTTCCGCGCCAGGTGGGCGGCCGCCGCCCCGTTCAGATCACAAACGCACTTGATCCGGGCCGGCGTTTTAGCCAGAGCCGGCATCAGGGTCATCTTCGAGAAATTGCCGGCGCCGATCACTCCAACCACCGCTTTCCCCGCAGCAGTCGCTGACGGCTCTCGCAAGACCAACCGTGTTTCCCGCCGGGCCTCGACCGGGTATTGCAGGATCACTCCCAGGGCGCCAGGATCCGATCCGACCACCCCGTAAGCCGCCGCGGCGTCGGCCAGGGGGAACCGGTGGGTGATGAGCTTGTCAACATTCAACCGGCCGCTGGCGAGCATCGACAGCACCGCCTCGAAATTCCGCTGCTCGGTCCACCGCACGTAGCCGATCGGGTAGTCCTGACCTGCCTGCTCGTACTTCTCGTCGTACCGGCCCGGCCCATAGGAGCAGGACACCTGGAAAGTCAGTTCCTTCTCGTAGAAATCACTCCGACGCAAATTCAGTCCCACCACGCCCACCAGGACGATCCGGCCCCGCTTCCGGCACATCTGGGCCGCCTGATGAACGAGTTCATCGCTTTTCGCGGAGGCCGTAATGATCACGCCGTCGGCGCCCACGCCATGGGTCCAGGCGTTGACGGCGGCCACGGGATCGCCTCCGGCCCCCACATTCACCGTCCGCGCCCCGTACTCCTCGGCCAAGGCCAGGCGCCTTGGGTTAAGGTCCACGCCGAGCACGTCGCATCCGTGGGCGCGGAGCAGTTGGACCGTCATCAAGCCGATCAAACCGAGCCCCGACACCACCACTCGTTCACCCAGGGTTGGCTGGAGCAGTCGTATCCCCTGCAGCCCGATGCTGCCCAGCACGGTGAATGCGGCCTGCTCGTCCGTCACCCCGTCGGGGATCCTCGCGCACAGGTTCCTGGGGACCGCCACAAACTCCGCGTGCGGCCCATTGCTCACTACGCGGTCGCCCGCCCTGAACTCGCTGCCCTCTGCCCTCCCTCCTCCCTGCTCCCTGCTCCCTGCTCCCTGCTCAACAACGACTCCGGCATTGCAGTAGCCGAGCGGCAGCGGTTCGTCGAGCTTCGCAAAAACCGCTTCAAGAGTGGGCACCACCCCGTCGGTCCTCAGCTTCTGAAGCACCTGCTCCAGCTTCTCCGGTTGCGATCGAGCCTTGGCGAGCCAGGACCCCTTGCCGAACTCCACAATGGTGCGCTCACTGCCGGCCGAGATCACGGTCGCCCGGGTTTGTATAAACACAACGCCCGGTCTATCGACCGGGCTTGGTGCGTCCGCAATGTGAGTTTCTCCCGTGCGGAGGTTCTGGAGGACTTGTTTCATGCAGCTGCTTCTGTCCGCACCGCGGATGACACGGATTCCACGGATTCCCATTCCCTATCTGCGCCCATCCGTGCGATCCGTGGTTCTTCACTGCTCCTGCAGCCCATGCGCCTGCAATAACCTAGGCGCCACGGACTCCCAGGTGTACTTCTCCCGCAACGCCGGGTTGATCCGGAATGTCGCGCGGAATCGTCGCGCCTCGGCGCTCAAGGTGATGAAGTCGCACCTCTCGCACCAAGGCAATACCATGCCTAGATTCTGGTTGCTCACCCACGTTGATATCTTTGTCTCCTGGTTGATAAGCACAGGAGTGCCGGCTTGAATCGCATCGTACACCTTGTTGGGACTTGCATAAATGTTGTTCCGGCACGACGGCTCGTACAGGCACAGGATGAAATCGCAGGAATGAGCGACCTGCATCGATCGCTCCTGGTCCACGGTCCCCAGGAACTCGACTCGCGGGTGTTGGGTCAACGCCTGCGTTTCGGCGTCGGCGATCCATCCCGCCATCACCACCCGCACCGACGGGTCGTCATCAAGCCAGTTCCGCAGGAACCTCGTCCCTCGTGCGCACCCCATCGAGCCGCCGTAGTAGATCTTGAGCGCTCCTCCCGCCCAAGGTCGCACGGGAAGATCGCAGCGATACGGGTAGTTCTCAAGAACGATCAACTTTGTCTGGGCAATCGGCGGCATCAACTCGGCTCGCGCGTCATCTGTAACAATGATATGATGTGGTGCTCCGTACGCCAACTGCTCGGCCATCGTCCGCAAAGGTCTGGGAAACGACCGTTTCAGGAACAGGCTATCGAACACGTCTAGCACGACGCGCTGTGCCGGAGCCAGGAACGGCCTCAGGAGCAGCCACAGGTCTTCGTTCACCACGTGCAAGCTGCGTGGACACGATGACCGGCAAATGCGTCGGATGGCGGCGGCCATCCGCAGCCAAGTCAGAGGCGACCGCCTTTTGCCCGTGATCCGGCAGCATTGCTTCGCATATCCTGCCACAAGGTTTGGTCCGCCATCCTGGTCAACGCCCACGAAATGCACATTCCATACCGGGGCGAGGGTTGCCACTTCCTTGTTGATCCGCGTGTCGGAGCCGTCGTTCGCCGAAATGTACACCAACGAAGGCGGGATTATCTCAGATCCGCGTTTGGACCCGGGGGGACGACCTGTGGCATCGGAGGGCCTCACGCGGTCTCCCTGCCGACGAGACACCCCTCGCGCCCTGTAGACCAGACACCCTGGACTTCGTGAGGCATGGATTCCAGCACCGCTAATGGTCAGAAAACGACCTGTGCCACCGCCGTTACACCGGTCCTCGAACTCGACTGGTTGCAGGCAAACCGCAACTGTCCTCTGTGCGCATCCTCTTCCCCGCCAAAACCGTGAGCAACGGCGTCACCCACCAGCAAGCATCGGAATCCGCCTCCTCGCTGGCCCCGCGGCCGCAACTAACCGCCTCTTGGTATCGAGCCGTCCGCGTCCCCGCGACGCACCTCGGCTGTACAGCGCCGTCAAGTAGAGAAAGTAGAGCACGCCGGGACTCGAAAGATCAAAGATCATGTAGTTCTCGCTCAACGAGCGAGCGAACATTGTCGCGACATACGTGAAGTACAGGGCCTTGGTATCGGCCGCCAGCGCGGGGTTCTTCAGAATTCGCAGCAATATCCACGCCAGGCCGGCCAGCACCACAGTGAAGCCGGCATATCCCAACTCGACGAGGGTGCTCAGCAACCCATTGTGCGTACTGCCCGGGCTGAAATTCAGAGACAGCCTATAGGTGGGCCCCAGTCCAGTGCCCCAAGGTTGCGCACGCACCGCCTCCAAAGCAGCCTCTTGCAACAAGAGTCTGCCTTCGGAAGACCGCTCGAGCCGTTCCATACCACTGAAATACGCTCGCGAGCCGCGGACTTTGCGTTCGAGGAAGGCTTCGCCTAATCCGGCGCCCAGAATTCCCGCTGCTCCGACGGCAGCGACCGCTAAGAAGAGGAGCAATGCCCGAGCAGCGTCTTTGCGAAAACGAAACACAAAGTACGGAAGGACGGAAATGGGCAGACTGAGCGCCGCACCGCCCGACCCGGAGAAGAAGATGCCCAGCAGCCCAGCAATGATCCAGGCGGTCCGCATCCGCGGGTTCGGCACAAACAAGCCCGTGCCAAGCATGAGGTTCGCGTAGAGGCCTGACAGGTGAAAGCGCTTCGTCACAACTCTTTCGTTGCCTCCCGAGACGTACACGTCCGCAATGATAATAAGATATATCACGGCGAACAGCCACGGCCATTTCGAGCGCATCTTGTTCTCTGTGCACTTCCCAGTCGCATTCGCCATCCAAACGGCGACCACGACAAGCGTCAGCCAAAGCCCCCATCGTCCGGCGCTTTGCAGGCGATCATTGGACACGGCCACATTGAACGCGGCCAATGCCAGGATCACCGGCACGTACCGAACAATGCCTCGGGGCATTCTCAGAGGACCGCGAGAGAAGAACAGAACCAATAGGGCAAGAACCAGCCAGACGCCCGTACCGACAACCGACGCCATGGCCCCGTATGTGACGGTGGGCGTAGAGGAACTCAAGCCGAAGATCAGCGCTGTAATCCAGAGAATTGCCATCACGCCCTTGGACGCTGGTGGTTGATTCGGCAATGACTGGGGAGCTCGCGCCAACCGTCCACCGGGCTCTCTGCTGAACCGCGATCGCTGTGCTTCTGGGACCATACGACTGTACTTCACATGCCTTTCCTAAACGCGCTCGCCGCCCAGGACAACTACCTGACCGCGTGCGAAAGGTAAAGCCTCCGCACCTGCTCGATCATGGCCTTCCGTGAAAACCGCTCCAGAATCGCTTCGACGGCCGGCCGGGGCCCGGGCCTGCCGCGACGATCCGATAGACCACGCGAAACGGCCGCCGCCACCGCCTGCGGATTCCCCGGGACCACGAGTTCGCCGCAGTCGGGATGGGTCATGATCTCGGGAATGCCGCCAACGCGACCCGCCACAACCGGCAGGCCGGCGGCCAGCGCCTCGAGAATCGCAACGCCAAGTGCCTCCGCGCGCGATGGCATCACGAAGACATCCGAATGCCAGAGCGCCCGACAAACACAGTCCGGCGGCTGCCGCCCGTGGAACTGGACTCTTGAACATCCCGCAGCAGTCGCGAGCCGTGGATACGCACGCACAAAATCAACCGAGTCCAACCCGATCACATCCAGCCGCGTCTCGGGCAACAGGCTCAACGCGTCGACAAGGGTATCCAACCCTTTTCTCCGAAAATCCGCGCCAACGAACAGCAAGCGCGCCCGGTCTTCAGGCCGCGCCAGGGGGTCGGGAGGCAAAGTCGGCGGCCGGCGAAAGCGGTCGAGATCCACAGCCTTGTACACCGTGATCACCCGCTCGTGAGAGGGGGGATGATAGGCGCCGAGCACCTTGCGTCGCGTGTGCTCCGAGTTGCAGACCGTGAGGGCTTGCCGACGCACGGCGAATCGCTCGAGACGCCGCCTCCAGAGCAATGCCGCACAGCGCCGGACCCCGTACAGCCGGAGATAGCTCAGGATCCGTGACACCACGTCGGTATTCTCATAATCATTAATCTGGCCAATGACCGGCACCCCCAACGCGAGCAACGACGCTCCCGTGTGACAGTTGTTCGTGTGCAGAAGGGTGTGAGACCCGAGTTGCCGAACAAGCTCCCCCGCCGCCCGGCACAACGCGCGATAGAATCCAAAACCGCCCGAGACGCAGCCGCTGGCGTGCCATCGCGGATGCGCTTCCGGGAACTCAGGCGCCACCACGTGAAACTCGATCTCCGGGTCGTCCCGAAACGCGTCCCATAAATAGCGCGCGTACACCGCCGGCCCCGTCCGGACGTCCTTAAAGACCGTCGTGACGAAGATGACGCTGAGCTGCGGAGTTCCGTGTGGGGCGAGGAGGGAGTCTGTCATGTCTCACTTCGCGCTCGGTGTTCAGGACTCCAGGGCGTCGGCGTCTTCACTGCAACGGCTTGCGCTGTGCAGTCTCATGCCAGGGAGCCACGCGCCGGCGGCCCGGATTCCAGGACTCTAATACCTTCGTCGCGTTCAGTGATCGGGATGCAGGACGGGGCCTCCACCCTTGTGTTGTGCTTGCAGCCGGTCCCTTTCCATGGCAAACACCGCCGCGAACTCAGCCCAGGTGTGCCGCGTGACATTTACGTGGTTGGCTTCTCCAAAGCCCCGCAGTTGTTGCGTGTCGCAGCCACGCAAACGAACCAGGGCGGTTTCCAGGCCGCCGGGTTGATAGACAAGCGCCGGCTGTGCCGAGAGACGCTCCCGAATGACGCCCAGATCAGGGGCGACGACCGGCTTGTGGAAGCCCATGGCAACCAGCAGCGAACCGGAGTTCTCGACGTCGACGAAGGGGAGGACAACGACGTCTGCCGCCCGATAGAAGACTTGCAGTTCATCCACGGGCACGAAGCGCGGGAACATCAGGATTCGAGAATCTGCTTGGGCAGCGCGACCGATGGCTTCAGCGTAGTCTGCCACATAAGGGCGGCCTGCAATCAGCAATCGCCAATGGGGTTCGGCGGCCGCACGGAAGCAGGAAATGAGATTCTCAAGTCCCTTGTAGGGCCTGATGCTCCCGAGCCAGAGGAGGATGAAGTGCTGCGGCTCGACCCCCAGCCGCCGCCGCGCCTCGTCTGCGGAAACCGTGTCCGGGTAATACCCGACGAACGATGCTTCGGGCACCACGCGCAACCGCGAGCGGTCGACGCGCAACACCTGGCACGCTTTGGCGGTCGATGCTTCCGAGAATACCCGGATCCAGTCCGCGCGTCGGGCCATCATCCGCTGCGCCCAGCGATGGAGCCACTCCGGGCGGGCGCTTTCGTGAGGCTTGAGGTTGTGCAGCGACCACACGACCCGGGTCCTGAACACCCAGCGTACTACAAACAAGTCGATCCAGAAGGCGATGGCTTTCGCGAGCGTAACAAGGGGATTCCGACCAACGTGGTAACGCGAGATCCAGTCGAAATGCAAATAGTCCGGCCGCTGCAACAAGCATGTCGCGATTCCGGCGAAGAAGCGGAGATCGACGCCGTAGGCGACCTCGAAGGTGCCATGGGCCCGCATGGCCTGCAGCGTCAGCGTCTGGCCCGGATCTTCGCTTCCTCCCTTGGGAAGGAAGCTGACCTTCGTGGGCTTGGTCAATGGCGACATGGCTGTGCCGAAGGGTCACGTTCTTGCCCGGGCGTCACCCCCTTCCATGCGGAGTGCCTGCGGAATCGAGCCCGCTCTCGATGACTTCACAGATCGTGTGCCAGGCGCACAAATGCACTTCCTGAATGCGCGCCGTGACGTCCGAGGGCGCGCAATAGCAGAGGTCGGCCAGGGCTCGAAGCGCACCGCCGTGCCGGCCCGTGAACCCGACGGTGAGGGCGCTCCGAGCCTTGCCTGCCTCAATGCCCCGGAGGACGTTTGGGGAGTTGCCGCTGGTGGAAATCCCCACGACGACATCGCCGGGGCGGACGATGGCCTCGACTTGGCGGGAAAACAACTGCTCGAAGGCCAGATCGTTGCCCACGGCTGTCAGGATCGAGGTGTCCGTCGTTAGGGCGATGGCCGGTAGCGCGGACCGGTCACGGCCAAAGCGGACCACGAACTCCGCTGCCACATGCTGCGCATCGGCGGCGCTTCCACCATTGCCAAACAGCACCAATTTGCTGCCTTGTTGGAAGGCAGCCTGGATGCTCGAAATCAGCTTCGTCAACGACGACACGTCGTCTTCCGCGGCCGCCGTCTTCGCGGCACTGCTTTCGCGAAAGCGGCGCCTGACCAGATCTGTCCATTCAGCCTTCATCGCTTGTATTCCGCCTTTGTTCTGCTGGCACGGGATCGCGCGCGATCACCTGCGGATGGCGTCCCGCAGCTCGGAAGGGGTGACGATCGCGGTCCCCACTTTGCCCACCACGATGCCCGCCGCGTGGTTGGCCAGATGCGCTGCCTCCTGCGGGCTTGCGCCTGCGGCGATGGCACCGGTGAAGGCACCAATGACGGTGTCCCCGGCTCCACAAACATCGAAGACCTGCCGGGCGACGGTGGGAATGTGCACGCGTGGCTCACCGCGCGTGCACAGCAGCATGCCCCACTCCCCCAGGGTGACGAGCAGCACCGCCGGAGACAGGCGCTCCTGCAGGGTCGCAACCACTTCATGCAACGCGGTGTCGCCGGCCGGATCCGCACTCCCGGGGCGATCCTGCGTGCGTGCCAATTCGAACGCTTCCTTGCGGTTCGGTGTCATCAGAGACATCCCGCGATAGTCGATCGTCCGTCCGGGCTTTGGATCCAGGCTCAGCCACGTGCCTCGCTGCTGGCACAGATCCCGGATTCTGCGTACCAACCGGTCCGAGAGCACGCCCTTCCCATAATCCGCAAGAATCACGGCATCGGCATCACGCAAGGCGTTTTCCACGGTCCGCTGCAAGACCTCCAGGCAAACCGGCTTCGCTTCCGTCCTTTGCTCCCGATCCACACGCAACACCTGCTGCCGGTGCGCAATGACCCGCGTCTTGACGGTCGTGCATCGGCCTTCCTCAGCCACCAAGCCGTCGCACGCGACTCCCTCCGCGCTCAGCACGCTCCGCAACTGGCGCGATGCCTCATCGTCACCCACCAGTCCTACGAGCCGCGTTTGGACCCGCAATGCCGCCAGGTTCCGCGCTACGTTGGCGGCCCCGCCTGGATGCACGCTGATCCTCTCGCATTCCACGACCGGAACCGGTGCCTCCGGCGAGATGCGCGTCACGTTACCCCAGACGAATTCATCCAGCATCACATCACCAACCACCGTCACCCGGCATTGCCGCATGCGCGATAGCAGTTCCTGCACCCGGCGTCTCTCGATGCCCCGGTGGTGAGCCGGGACGGGACGCAGCTCTGCCGCTGCGTTCGAAGTGCTATTCACTCGACGCTGGGCTCTTCCACGCGCGGCTTGTGACCCCTCCCATGGTTCCATAAGATGCCACTCGCGTCTCGGAAACGTGCTCAAGAAAACCAGCGCAGCAGATGGCCGCACACGTCTTCGGCCCTGATGAGATCCATGCACGCGGGCTTCTTGTCACAACGGGCGAGGTAGCAGCTGATGCAGTCGATGGGTGCAGCCAGCACATGCCCGTTGCCATAGACCTCGAGCTCCCAGGGAGAGGTCGGGCCGACCAACACAAGCGCCGTCACGTTCAACGCCGTTGCGACGTGAAAGCCCAGGCTGTCGGGGGTTACCAGGCAGCGGCAAAGAGCCACCAGGGAGCAGAAGTCTGACAACGTGTTCCCACAGCCGCCGTCGTGCGCGAGATCCCCCACTGCCGATAGGATCGCGGCATTGAACTCGGTTTCCTCGGGGCCGCCCAGGAGCAGGATCGGTACGTGTGGACGAGCCGCCGCGAAGCGGCGAATCAACTCGATGTACCCGGCACGCGTCCATTTCTTGTACTGCCACCGCATGCCGCCCCCCGTATTGACACCCAACACGGGGTGCCCCGGCGGCAGCTTCAGTCTTGAGCGCCATTCACCGACTGTGGTTTCGGTCACGAGCGGTGCGGGCAGCATTGGGCGGTGAATTGGACCGGCGAGCCCGCACAGGTCATATTGCAGACGCTGGTAGGTCTGCCGGTTCTCCCTCTTCAACTGGTCGTTCACTCCCATTTGCCACCAGGTCCTCGCCGCCGAGTTCGCCGGGATCGCACGACCGGAGGCGTTGTTGATGAACCCGCGTTTGTCCGACGCTTGCACAATGCGCATCACGGCACCGGAAAGGGGGTCCGCGTCAAGTCCATAGGCCACATCAAAGGACTCCCCGAGAAGGTATTCCAGGTAGTTATCCTCCACCGCCCACACGCGGTGCACGAGCGGGTTACCAACGAGCAATGGCGCGGCCGTGCGCCGCGTCAGCCACGTTACCGAGGTGTTCTCAAAATGCTGATGCACCGCCGGCAGGATGGATGTCGTCCGCAGAACATCACCCAGGGCATCGAGCTTGACGATCAACGTTCTGTGGCCAACGTTGCGATAATCTGCGCAGGCGTCACACGTCCTGCCGTCCCGCTTGTGAAAATCGCACGGCGCACTGCCCCTGTAGTAAAAACAATCGTCGCGGATTATCATGCGATGCGCAAGACCCCGGTTCTCAGTTCCCGTCAATCAGCACGCTGCCTCCATAGCAAAGTCGAGTTCTTGATTGGCTCGCGGACTATTCAAACAGCGGCCGGTGCCGGGGTGTGTACTGCAGGGCGCTGCGGCGTTCGCCGATGGTTCGCGCAGGAACGCCACCCACGATCGCCATCGGCGGGACGTCACTCGTGACAACGGCTCCGGCGGCAACCACGGCCCCACGACCGATGCGAACGCCCGGCAGGATCGTGGCGCGCGATGCGATCCACACGTGATCCTCGATCGTCACCGGCGCCCCTCGGTCTCGATGATGGTCATCATGCACGTCGTGTTCGAGAGTCCAGATGTTCGACTCCTGCGCCACGTCGACACAGTCGCCAATGGTCAGGCGACCACCCCGACCGTCCAGGAGCACGCCACGATTGAACACGCAGTTCCGTCCAATCGTCACATTCCGACCAGCCCGGATCTCGCAGTCGAGCAGGAAACTGCAGCCCGGCCCCAACCCTCCCAGGTACAGCCGCGCAATCCCCCGCCGCACGGTATGCGACGGAAACCGCATGACCCAGCGATTGAGCCCATAGTAGCTCAGCCGCACTGCCACATGCCCGAGTCTCATGGCTCCACACAGCTTGCGCTTTGCAGTCCTTTTCGGCCCGGAAGCCAGCACATCAGGGATATGGTCCGCACAAGGCCCGAGCCCCGCCGCTGCCTGTTCCCAGGGCGTTTCATGCCGCATCAGCGTCCCCCTCGCAGAGACTGGAGATCCTCGACCATCCAGGCGGCGACCTTTCTTCCCCAGGTGTCCCAATTGAGCTCCGACTCATAGGCGTCGCGCGCGGTCACGACCATCTGCCGATATCGCTGCTCATCGAGCCACAAGTCCCGAATCGCGGCAGCGTACTCCCGGGGACCTGCGGCCAGCGGTAGAACCAGGCCGGTCCGGTTGTGTTGGACCACTTCGGCCACTCCCCCAACGTCCGTAGTCACCGCCGGCAACCCGTAGGCCGCGGCTTCGCAGCACACCATGCCGTACGTTTCCGCCCGCGTAGGCATGAAGAATAGGTCGCTCTGTTGGTAGGCATCTCGCAACTGCTCTCGCTGCGCTGGCACGTTGATGTCCAACAGCCCGAGGATTCTGGCCTGCGCTGGTATGGAACCGGTCCACTGGCACCCGCAAACCACGAGGTCGCTGGCAACGCCCTGCCGATTCAACTCCGTCAGGGTCTCAAGGACGATGTCCAAGCCCTTGCGCTTGCCTTCTTTCCCCACGAAGAGGAGCCTCAACCGATCGCCGCGTGTGCGCCCGAGCACAGTGCCTCGTGCTGGAACCTCCTGCCGGTCAAGATTAGCACCCCAGCGCACCACTCGGATTCGCTCCGGTGGGACTCCGAGATCGGTGGTGAAGCCCTTTGCGCCCCACGCCGTGGTGATGAAGAACAACCGAACCCGTCGTGCATACTGTTGCCATAGTTCTAATGCCTCGCTGAACCAGTGCTCTGAGACGCCTCGATAAGAGGCATACCCCAGCCGCGAACATTGGAGCATCGTCGAGTCCCCGGTAGTATATACCGGAAGCACAGTTCGCAGCAACGCCGCGTCCCACCCGGCCATTCCGACGAAGATGGCGTCACAATGTTGCCCTGCAAGCAGCCTTTCAAGCCGGCGAGCCGCCAACCGTGAGTAGGCCCATGTGCCCTTCCACCGTGCATTGCGATCCAGCAGACGCCGACCACACCACCATGCCATCCGCCGTATCCACGACGGCCGTACTTGGCCGCAGCACAACGGGACCACGTCCATCCCTGAGGCCTTCAGGACGCTGAACATCTGGTATGTCGCGCCACTTGCCCCGAGCCTGTCCGTTACGGGTGTTGCACTGATGTAGGCTATTCGGTACCGTTCCATAAGGTTCTCCGAACCACTGCTCGGTGATTATCAACGAGCGACCTCTTCAACCCAGTCATTGAGCGGTAGCAATGAGTCTCTGCGCCCCCACCGCAGGCCTTCTTTGCCCTTACCTCTGGGGGGTAATCGCTGTTGCGGCTCATCCGGCCGAGGGCGAGTGGCACCGCGCTGGCTGTTCCGCCTTACCAGCCGCCAACGACCCACATCGTCCCAGCCGCCACCTCGCCAGCCACAACCCACATAGCCTGTCGCACTCGCCGGTAATGCAGACGGGCCGCCAGTTGCTGGCCGGCGGAGCGGCGAGGCGGTCTGCGCCCGCCATAGGGGTACGAACCCCGCCCTGGAACTCGCTGGAGGCGCTTTAGCCCAAGACGCAACGGAATAGCCAGGTGATGCCCGGGTGATTGCACCCGCAACACCGGGGCTTCGAGAAGTTGATTCCGCGCATAGGAGATCAGGCCGGCGTCGATTTCGACGGGCCGGGAGGATTGCAGCGCGAGCGCGTGACCGTCCCGTTCGAGGGTTAGCCAGCCCTCCGGGGTCGCCCGAATCCCGACGCCCGGACAGAGCAGAAACCGGGTGACGACCTCACCGTCGGCAACTGCGCTGTCCGTCACGGTGAGGGTCTCCGTCGCCAGGTCGAAGTCGAGCCTTCGCTGCAGCACTCTTGCCCCGCCGGCAGTAATCGCGGCGGCGATCTCAAAGCCGCCGTCGTCGCACCGCACCGATTCGATGGCGCACCGGTGCGAGTAGCCGAGCCTTGCATGCGTCACCCCGGACTGATTGCGGTGGCTCTTTACGCGGCGTGCCCGGTCGGTCTTCTCAGCCGAGTAGGAGCCCGGTGCGTTAAACCAAAACACGCCCTCATGGTAGAAACCGATCGCCAAAGCATCTTCGTGGCGATGGACATACGGGGGAAGATCCTGGGCGTTCAGGATGAGCTGCGCGACGATCCGCCCACCCTTAACGGCATTCAGCCAGACTAGGCCCGCGTCCGTGACGCCGAGATGGTAACCCTCCTGCCAGGCGGGGGGCACACCGCGTGCAGGCACTTCGTGCCCGCCGGAGGAATCGCCCAGGCGGTTGATGCGCCCCTGAATATTCGTGTGCGTCAGGAAGCGGAGGCATTGCTCGAGTTTGACCTCGCTGGCAGGATCCACGGGCAGGCTCAGCCGCCTAACCATGGCCTGAATGCGACTCAGCAGGTCATAGAGCATGTACCAATACGTCGTCGATCCCTCGAGGGGCACCCCGTCGTCGCTGATGAAGTAGTCCACCCGGCCCACCGACCGAGCGACGGCACGGAGGATGGATGCCCGACGGACCCCGAAGGTCGGAGGCAGCGAAGCGGCGGCCACCAGCAGGCAACGGTCTACGATGAGGCCGTGATTGGTGCAGTAGTCATACAGACGATCCGTCGCGAGCAACTGCAGGTGCTTCAACAGCATGCGGCACAATCGCCGGTAATCGGCCGGCGGCGTCTCCGGCAGCCGGGCCAACGCCCAGAGGCAATAGCGCAAGTTCAGCAGCCGGCTCGCGGTGGCGTGATCGTGCCAGGTATAATCATCCCGCAACATGGCCAGCGGCCCCCGCGACCATTCCCTCACAAGTTGCCAGAACAAGCCCGCCAGTCGCGGGTCACCCGTGGCCAGATGCTGGCGCAGGCATGCCGCATGAAGCTCCCACGCGTTGAAAGCAATCCGGGGCGCACTGCCCGCCGCGAACCGGCCAAGAACCTCCTCACCGGATCCCAGGCTGATGCGAACATCCGGGTAACCGCCGATGCGCACGACGAGGTTGTCGGTCTCCATCGCTGTGCGCAGGATCGTCCTTTCCTGATCCCAGGCGAATTCCTCGGCTTCCACCAGCGCGCCAGCTCGATCCTGCGCCAGCAAGTCGCGGCAGCACTTCTCCAGGACACGCGGGCGCACCCTGATGAACGTCGTGGTCTTCCAATACAGGACGAATACCACCAGCGACGCAACCAGGAGCACTTGCGCGGCCAACAGTATCAGGAGAAAAATGCCGATCATCGCTGCACCCAGCTTGATGCCTTCACACGGTCAGGTCGACGCCGATTCGGCTGCCGGAAGACGCTTCCGGGCTCCTGGCTTCCTTAAAGACCACAGCAACCACTCCGCCGCGTACGGACCGAGCAGGCGTCGTAGCCATCGATAAGGCAGGCGCCCAATACGGGGAGTATCGAACGCATAAGGACCTGCCATTGCCAAGATCTCTCTCGCCTCCGCTCTGTGGCCTATTTGGAATAGATTGCGGCCAAGAAGATGTAATCGCACAAACACCTCCTTTTTCAATCGATCCGGAATACCGTCCTGGTAGTGAGCGGCGATGGCCATTGCCGTGTGCCGCTGGCGCTCAATGTCCTTATAGAACAGCCTGGGGTCTTCTACGGCAAAGCTGATCCGGTGTGCTGAGTTATGTCTTCGATAATAATATACAGGTACTGGCGCAAAGACAAAGAGAACTCCATGCAATGCCAGCCGGACATGAAGATTCCATTCCTGCCCGCGCTTGATTGCCACGTCAAAGCCCCCGACGTCTTCAAGCGATTTGCGACGATGAAGTGGCGTGCTTGTCATTAGGTCTTCAGTGTAGCAGGCGAAAATCATCTCGTCCTGTGTTGTCGCTATTCCCGTTCGCACCTTGTCGAAAATCGGGCTATGCGTTTCATAATCGAAAACTATGCCGTATGTCACAGCGTGACCGGGGAGACTCTCCGCAGCAGCCACCTGGGCTTCTACGGCGCCCGGCAGGAGCATGTCATCAGCGTCCAGGAACTTGATGTACTCCCCGCGGGCCATCTTGAGGCCCAGGTTGCGCGCAGCAGGTGCTCCCCGGTTCGCCACCGTCTGCCAACGGATGCGCTCGCCATAACTCCGCAGGATCTCGACGCTTCCATCCGTCGATCCATCATCCACCGCCACGATCTCGCAGGCCGGATACGTCTGGTCCAGGGCGCTCTGGACAGCCTCGGCGACGTACTCCCGCGAATTGAAGCACGGGATAATGATGGAAACCAGTGGGGTCATGGCGAGGGTCTGTGATGATTCCGCGGCGGCCGGGCGGTTGTCCGGACGAGGCGGGGTTGCCACATCAGGAGCACGATTCAAGGGCGCGCATCCTTGAATACCCGGGGTGAGGCGGTCGCACCTGACCGACGGCACGGCCATACAGATCAGCGTTGCCCGTCGCGCGATCCGTGCTGGCAGCAAGGACTGCTCTGAAAGGCCCTGTGCCGAGGCGTCCCCTTCATGGCTGGCCCGGTCGGGAGCCCCCGTTCGCACCCGGGGTTGGCCGCAGACGGGCTGCTACCGGTGTGGGACTCATCGCGCTCCGCAGCCACGGAAGCAACACCGCCCGGGCACCGCCCACCGTCAGATGATTGCTGTCGCGGTACCAAACCACTCCGTCCTGCTCCACCCGGTAGGGCTCCTTGCCGTGTCCCTGGAAGAGCGGGCGCGGATCCAGCACCCGTCCGCCCGCCGCCCGCACCGCCTCGATCACGCCGGAGTCGGTGCCCGCCAAGCCGTTGAAACCATCGGGAGCCGCCACGTACGGACGTGGATCCACTCCGAGCAGACGCGCCCGCCCCAGCAGGCGCGGGACATCCACGGGGTGCCGGGGCACTTCGAGCATCATCCAGGTCATCACACCACTGCTCCGAAGTCGCTCCACCGTCTCGAGCACCGCCGCCTCCAGCTCCCGGCTACCTCCCCCAGCACGACCAGGGTACACCCGCCAGGCTCCCACCAGCACCACCTCGGGGATGCGGTTGCGCATGATGTATTCCATCACTGCCTCGGCGAACGGAACCGCTTCGCGGCCCAGCCCTTTGGGAGTATAGTAGTTCACCAGCGGCGGTGTGCTGGGTCGCGTCACCGCCACGCCTCGGCGACCGGATTCGCGCAGCCAGGCGTCCCAGGCGGGCATTGCTGCCATGGCATGGCTGTCGCCCCAGACCAGCAGGTCGGAGGGCACGTCAGTGTCGGTGGTCCCGAGGGACACGACACGGTCCTGGTTCACGTCCTCGACGCTCAGTTCGTGGATAAAGGCCATGTCCTTGCGTGCCTGGGCGCAGGTCAGCACCTCACTGGAAAGCCTCCGGGGGAAGCCCTCTCCCGTGCGGATCAGCAATCCGGCCCCGAACATCACCGCCAAGCCGGCTGCGCCTGCGAGCAGCATGCGAGGCTGGCTCGGACACAGGTTCCTCTTCCGAAAGGGCATCTCGACGAACCACCACGACAGCACGGCCAGGCCGAATGCTCCGGCCATCAGGATCACGCGCAACGCAGGGCCGGGAGGTGTCAGGGCGAGATGCTGGATGAGCACCAGCACCGGCCAGTGCCACAAGTAGAGCGAGTAGGAAATCAGCCCGACGAACACCACCGGCCGAAGGGCCATCCAACGCCAAGCCCTCGGCTGCAACCCGTCCCGGCCCCTGTCGGCGGTCCAGATGAACAGGGCCGCACCTAGGCGGGGGGTAGTGCGGCCAGTCCCGGGAAGGGCGTCCCACGGCGGTAGATGAAACACGGGATGAGGATGAGTGCCAGTCCGGCCCAGGCCGCCATCGCCCGCCCTCGTCGCCCGCCGGTTGACAGCGGCAGGAGCGCGACTAACGAGCCCAACATAAGCTCCCAGGCGCGGGACGGCAGGAGGTAGAAGGCGGCGACGGGACGAGACGCCACGCCATACACGCTTCCGGCGAAGCTTACCGCGAGGCTGACTCCAAGGATGGTTAGCAGCGGGCCACGTCTCTGCAGGGCCTTGAACCGAAAGAAGGTTGCCAGGAGCAGCGGCACGAACATGTAGAACTGCTCCTCGACAGCCAGCGACCAGGTGTGGAGCAGCGGCGCCTCCTCCGCGGCGGGGGCGAAGTAGCCGGTGCTCCGCCAGAAATACACGTTGGCCGCGAACGCCGCCTGCCAAGTTGCCGTGGTCCCGAGCCGCTCGAACTCATCCGGGAAAAGGATGAACCAGCCCGCCGCCAAGGTCCCCAGGACCATCACCGCCGCGGCGGGGATGATCCGCCGGGCACGGCGCTCCCAGAACCGTCTGAACGTGAACTCCCCCGACTCCAGATCCTTCACGATCAGCGACGTGATCAGGTAACCGGAGATGACGAAGAACACGTCCACCCCCACGAATCCACCCGGCACGCCGGACGTGGCATGGTAGAACACGACCGCCAGCACGGCCAGGGCCCGCAACCCGTCCAGCTCAGGACGGTAACGGAAATCGACGATCAGGGGCACGGAACGACTGGGGCGAGTTGCCCTCAGGCAACGCCGACTTGAAACTGTCTCCTGTCTGCTAGAACATCGGGTCCTGAAAGTACCAGCACACCCACAGTGCGCATGTCAACACTCACGACCACCTGCGGGTGTCCGATCATCTCCCGCCAGGCCTGCTTCATGCCGACGGACCACGCGATGTCATCCACGACCATAACAGCCGTATCAGCCAGGTAAGGCAATGACTGGAGAAAGTAATTGACCACGGCATCGTGGTCATGGTGTCCGTCATTGAACAGAAAGTCGACCGGCCGCATCGACTCCAGTGCGTGGATGTACGTCTCGTGGAACGGCCCCACGCTCACGCGGGCATTCTGCAGCCCCAAGAGATTGAACGTCTCCATCGCCACGGCGGCGACGCCGGGCGACCCCTCAAGGCTCAGCAGGTTTCCCTGGCCGTTGAATCGCAACGCTCCCGCCTGATAGGCAGCAGAAAGCCCGACACAGGTCCCGAGCTCCACGCAGGAGCTTGGGCGCAGGTGACGTATGAACCGAAAGAGGATCGCCCCCCAGGCTGGCGACTTGCTGGCGACAGCGCACACCTTGGCAAGGGGAGCCTTTGAGCGAACGCCCTTCCTCATCTCCTCAGGCGTGCGCACCTCGCCGGGCGCGCCCGCCCCGAAGTCGTGGACCTCGATCTCCGCCTTGGAGGCCAGCAATTCCCGACGCCTCATTTCCACACACTCAATGAACCGTCGCTCTTCCTCGCTCAGGTAAGCAGACCGGGCATCCTGAAGCGCGCGCGCCACGGCGGTCACCTGCGGCACGGGGCTTGACAACATGATCCGGATGGCCTGCCGTGACCTCCAGGAATGGAGAGTTGCCGCCATCCGCCGCTTCAGGGTACTCGGAAGCCTCCTCAACGTGTGGTTCATGGGTTTGATGTGTCAGGCATCCGCCACTGAAAAAGGCGAAAGGTTGTGTAGGGCTCAGGACTTGCTCGCACGCCAAGCGCTGTTGTCAGTCTGCTACGTACTCATCCAATGCGGGCGGCTAAACCCAACGCGCGAAGGTCTGCGCTCCGGGCGGGGCGCGAAAGCATCCAGAGATCTTCTAGCGCACCTTGCTGATGCGGATGTCCTGCTCGGCAGGGTTACTCGTCAAGGGCACGTCCGGAGCGCACAGAAAGGCCAGCACGCACAGGTCGAAGTCGTGCAACCGGTCGAGCAGCCTGGCGATCTTGCGCGCCGGGCCGGAGGGGGTGCCTTGGCTGTAGGGGCGGAGTCGCCGGCCCAACCTGAGGAGGGCGTGATAGCGGGCCAGCGCCCGCTTGAAGAGACGTTCACTCAACGGGGCACACCGTTGGCGTCGTCGACAGGCGCCGACCAGCCAGCGGCTGAGCCGAGCCGCCCACGCCTCGTGCTGTTCCTCAGCCACGAAGAGATCATTCCCTGACCCTCTCACTCCAGGCTCTCCAGGAGCTTCTCACAGACTTCGTCGATCTGTGCGTTCGTCAGCCTTCCGTGCAGCGGCAGTGAAAGCTCCGCTGCTCCCACCTCTTCTGTGACCGGCAGCTTACGAGCATAGGTACGAAAACACGCGAACTGATGGACCGGCGGATAGTGCATTGACGTTTCTATCTCCTGTTCAGCCAAACGCTGCCGCACCCGATTTCGCTTCCCATCGCCGATCAGAACTCCAAAGATGTGCAGTCCAGGGGAGCCGTCATGACTGGCGAAGGGGACATGGATATCCGGCTGCCCCAGTAAGTTTCTCCGGTATCGGTTCACCACACGCACCCGGCTCGCAGCTTCCTTTGGCCATTTACGCATCTGGACCAGACCTAGCGCTGCATGAATGTCATCCATCCGATAATTATAGCCATACTCCACCACGTCGTAGAACTCCCGCCCCATGTGCCGCTCATAGGCAGAGGTTGTCAGTCCATGAGACCGCAGACGACGGAGCCGCACCGCCAACTCATCATCACTCGTTATAACCATGCCCCCCTCGCCCGTCGAGAGATTCTTGTTCGAATAAAAACTGTAGCAGGCCGCATGCCCTAAAGAGCCTAAGCGCAAGCCCGACCTGATTCCGAATGGTGCATGACAGGCATCCTCGATTACGATGAGGTTGTGTTGCCGTGCAATCTCACAAATCTTCACCATGTCCGCACCGTGCCCCCCATAATGCATCGGAATGATTGCCTTCGTACTCGGTGTGATCACCCGCTCCAGGTCCGACGGATCCATCGTCCAGTCGTCCGGCGACACAATATCCGCGAAGACCGGCGTGGCGCCAGCGGCAAGCACACTGGCGGCTGTGGCCACAAACGTTAGCGAAGGAACTACAACTTCGTCGCCCGGGCCAACGTTTAGCCCCCGAAGAGCGACGTGAAGCGCAACGGTGCAGTTGGCCACAGCGATGCCATGCGCAGCACCATGCGCGCCAGCAAAGCCGCTCTCAAACTCCTGCACTCTAGGTCCCATCGATATCCAGCGCGACCGCAGAACCTCCCGCAATGCGCGCTCTTCCTCCACACCATAATTCAAAGTGAACAGTGGAATTCTCATTATGCTGCCTCAGATGTTGTAATCCCTCGCTTTGTATTCCATCGCGCACCCTGAGGTCCGAAACCACTCTATCGTTCTCGACAGGCCCTCCTCCAATCCTACCGACGGTACCCAACCCGTCAACCGCCTCAAATGGGCATTGTCTCCCAGCAATCGTTGCACCTCGCTTGTCTGCGGCCGCACGCGCTCGCTGTCCTCTACAACAATGGCTGCCGGGTTGACATGCCGAATCAGAAGGTCCGCGACGCTTGACATGCTCGCCTCGAAGCCCGTCGCAATATTGATTTCCTCACCAAGGCTCCCATCGCATTCTGCAATTCGGCAAAACCCCTCCACAGTGTCCTGTACAAACACCAAGTCGCGCGTTGGATCCAACGACCCCACTTTGACGTGCTCCGCGCCCGAAAGGAGCTGCACGATAATGCTGGGAATGATGGCGCGGGCGGATTGACGTGGGCCATAGGTATTGAACGGGCGCACAATGGTGCACGGGAGTCCATAACTGCGGACATAACTATGCGCCAACTGGTCGGCGGCGATCTTTGTCGCAGCATAAGGCGACTGCGCCTTCAGCGGATGCCGCTCATCGATTGGCACGTACTCTGCCGTTCCATAGACCTCGGACGTGGATGTTATCAAAACACGCACCCGCGCCAGCCGCCTCGCCTCCTCCAGCACATTCAGCGTGCCGACGACATTTGTGGCAACGTAACTTTCCGGCGAACGATAACTAAACGGAATGCCAATAAGAGCTGCCAGATGAAAGACAACAGTAATATCTTTCATTATTGCCCCCACGCTACCTCTGTCTCGGATATCACCTGGAACAACCTCGACTTGGCGCAATGTCTCTGCATTCAGCGTCTCAAGCCAACCCCAACGATTGAGCGCGTTGTACCATGACAGCGCTCGTACGTGGCAACCGCGGCGTACCAGGGCTTCGACAAGGTGCGAGCCAATGAATCCGTCCGCACCCGTTACCAGGATTCTTTCGTGTTGCAAGTTCACGACGATGTTTTTCTTCTGAGCCTGGGCCTTCCTATGTGCCGCCTCCCCTTCCCTCAGCCGCGCCGGCGACAATCGTCCGTCATGCCACGGCTGACGGGTCCAGGCAGGCGGTGGCCGAGCGAGCGCCGCACCCAGAGACCTGCACCCAGACGTTCGCATTCTGCCACAAGACGTCCTGCCGGGTACGGGACCCGCACGATGCGTGCGCTGCGGTGCCGCGTGGAGAGCAAGACGCCACATGCATATCCCCTGTGCGTGCGCGACTGCCCGACAGAACCCGGGTTGATCAACCAGCGTCCGCGCGCGGTCTTGATGAGACACTCGCGGTGAGTGTGACCCCAAGCAATGGCATCGTATTGGAAGCTCTCTAGTTCCCGCAGGCGAGGGCTGTCGCTATAGACATATTCGTTCAAGGGATCCCAGGGACTTCCATGAACGAGAAGGGCTCTATACCCATCAAGGGACAATGCTAGGGCGAGGGGCTGTTGCGCTAGCCACGATCGGTTTTGCGGTGTCAAAGTTCGCCGCGCCACCTCGATGCCGAATCGTACGGCATCGTCAGGACTTACCTGGCCTTCGTCCAGCACCATTTGATCGTGATTCCCACGAATGCATACGGCGTTGATGGCGCGTAGAGTATCAATCACCTCATTCACCTGACAATAGTAACCAAGCACATCTCCAAGACACAGCACAGCGTCACACGGCGGTACACGCATCAGCAATGCTTGAAGCGCTGCACTATTCCCGTGAATGTCAGAGATGAGCAGCAGCCTCACAATAGAACGCCGCTGTATGCTGAATTGATTGCGAGATGCTGAAGCGTGGCGTGAATCCCAGCTCCCGTGTCGCCTTCTCGATACTGAATTCGAATCGCACGCGGTCGTCCGGATCAGGACGGCCGAGCAATTCTGGCCTCAGCGAGGGCGCCACGACGCTTGCAGCACACTCCGCGAGTTTCCAATTCGAGATGGCCTCGTTCCCGGCAATGTTGAAGGTACCAGCCGAATCAGACTGCTCTAATGCCAAAAGCACCGCACGCCCGATATCTCGTACGTCGACGTAGTGCTGAATCTTGCTCCCCAGTCCCAGCACGTCGGGCGGTTTGCCGCTCAGGAGGCCAGAGATCCACCTGGACAAGAGCCTGTCGCGCGGCAGCTGGCCACCCACGGGCGATGGTACGCGGAAGCACACAGCACGGCCTCCCCATGCTCGAGCGCTATGCATTACGTGCTCGCCAAAGAGCTTTGATGCCCCGTATAAAGTTTCAGGTGCCGTCGGATGTTTCTCATCGATTGGCAAGTACTGCGGTGCGCCGTAGACGTTTGTACCCGAAAGGTAGATGTACCGGCGGATTTGCCGGCGCCTGCCAAACTCCAGCACCTGCAGCACGCCAAGGCAATTGGTCTTGACGAGATCGCGATCAACTGGCGCCAGCGACTTTGAAGCTGCACAATGCACGATAGCGTCCACGGCGGGCACGCTGTCGATGCAAGATTCCACGGCGTCGTCTGCGCCGAGCCGGATCTTGCCTCCATTCCGTGTGGTGAGTCCACAGACCGAGCAACCGGCCTCCAGCAATGCAGTGCAAATAGCGGATCCGATGTAACCCGTATGACCTGTAACGAACACGCTTCTCATATCCTGCCAAACCCTTCGATCGCTGCATGCGGGCGGTTGTCGCGATGCAGAACCCCTTGTTTGGCGAACGTCTGCGCCGCTGTGGAGGTCACGTAAACCTCATTCCAATATCTGAACGCCAAGCCTGAGACGATCTTCGGCAGGCGCGTTGTGTCCCTCCACAGGAAATGCCTGATGTTGGCCTCGACGTCGTTAAATCCAAAATGAGCACGTATGGGCGTGGTCCCCGACAGCCTGGCATTGATCTCGAACACGCACGGTCGATTCTTGTGAATACGTAGCTGAAAATTGCACGATCCTTCCGCATCCAATGCCTCCATCAGGCGACGGCATTCCTGCGAAATGCAACGATGGTCGACCACCTCTGCTTTTGTAGTAAAACCAGATTGTAGCAAACGCTTCATGACGATGCAATCGACCAGTCCCGTATTCGGTGACCTGAAGCACCCCACCGTGTACTCGTTCTCAGGGGTTCCCACGTACTCCTGAAACACGTAGTCATTCTTATTAAGAATGCACTCAAAGCCAGCGCTGTCTTCGACAACGTGTATACCCTGGCTACCTCGACCATAGATGGGCTTTGCAACGATCGGATACCCGGTCTCTTTGGCAAAGGCGAAAAGCTTGTCATCGGAACTCCACGGCGTGTAGCGTGGATGCTGAAAACCATGACTCTGCAGCCAACGGCAGGTTTCCAATTTGCTCTGTGCTATGTCCAAAATCCGCATTGACGGGACGATGGCCACGGCCCCGCACTGCTGCTCGATCTCTGCCCGATGCTGCGAAAGAAAGCGCACGACCGGTTCAATCCCTGTCAGGATGACAGCAACACCTTCATCGTGGCAAATCCTTACCAGCCACTTCTTAAAACGCTCGGGGTTCTCCTCCAGCCGTGGCTGCGCGTGCGCGGCATCCACGAGGTAGAGAAAGGCGCTGTTATGGCTGAGACACGTTCCCACGATTCGACACGCAACAGAGCTTTTCGCAAGGGCTTTGACGATGCCCTGGCTGACGTGACTCCCCAAGCCAATGACCAATACCGTAATGCAGTCGTTCATTTGAAGGGGATGCGACGCGGTCTTGGCGCGCGGCGCGCTCTACCGCATGCTCTGCGCTGCGGCATGCTACGTGATTCCGTCCGCGCTACGTCGCCTCCGAGGGTTGGCTGGCCGACTCAGCGTCGCTAGCGGGTTGGAGAAAATGACTCGAGTACTGCCGACGCGCCGTATCGTAGTCGTCAACCTGGCCTATGTCAAGCCAGTACTCGTGAATTAGGTAACGGGATATACACGCCGACCGGGCGAGCATCGTTTTGATTAACTGGTCAATTCCGAAGTACTCATTCTTGGGGATGTATTCAAAGACATCTGGTTTCAAGCAATAGACACCAGCCAGAATCTCGAATTGCAGATCCGGCTTTTCCTCGACGCCAATAATGTGGTTGTGCTCGTTAACCAAGACATTTCCGAACCTGAAAGGCATGGTCACCACCTTTGTCCCGACTGTAAGTGTGCAGTCCTGCTGCACGGCGAACTGGAGCATTAGCCGAAAGTCGAGCTTCGTGAGTATGTCGCCATTAATGAGCAAAAACGGTTCTGTAAGTTGATCGCGCAGAAGGCTCAGCGGACCGCAGGTGCCCAGGGGCCTCTCCTCGCGGCTGAAGGTGAGCTTGACCCCCAAGCGGCTTCCATCACCGAGAAACGCTTCAACTAGCTCCGAACGATAGTTTGTTGCCACGATAATGTCCTCGAAGCCGTGCTGTTGTAGCATGAGAATCTGCACTTCCATAAGGGAGCGCTCGCCCAAAGGAAGAAGGGGCTTCGGAATGATCTCCGTGAATGGCCGTAGACGCGTGCCAAGCCCACCCGCCAGAATTACAGCCTTCATAATTGCACCTGGCCACGTGAAGAGTCGAGGGCACCTTGATAGGCCTTTAGCCAGCCCTCACCGAGCCTTCGCTCGGCAAACAATGTAGCGGCGAGCGAAGAATTCGCAACGGCCTTGTCGCACTCGCTCCGCCAATCGTGTAGAATCGTGGCCAATACTGTCCCTGCGTCATCGGGGGAGTGCATTTCGTGGTAATGGAAGCCCGTCATGCGGCGCGTCTTATACGGCAGCCATGCACCTACGATCACAACGCTGGCCGCAGCAAGGGCTTGCGACACTGTTGCCGAAAAGCCGTCGGACACCGCGGCGAACACAAGAATGTCGGTGTCCCGCCGGAGCGCGACCATGGCCTCAGGAGGCATGAAGGCGTCGAACAGCCGAAACGTACAGCCGGCATCGCGTGCGAGACGGCGTATCTCTTCCCTATAGGACAGCGTCGCTCCGTACGTCATGGGGATGAGCAGTTCGATGTGCTGCTTGACGCTCTCAGGAAGCTTCGCAACAGACGCAAGAAGCCTTCGGTGATTGCCTTGCTCAAACCCGTTGTGGCCCAGGCAGACGCGCCACTTGCCCTCACAGCCGCGCACATAGCGCGGTGGCACCGAACCCAGGCGATTTAGTAGCGGCTGAATACCTGGGTTAAAATATGTATCATAGAGCCGCGCTTCCAGACGCCGTCCGTACTTTGCCAGGATTACCTCCCTGTTTTCAATTCCCGTCGTGGTGATGGCGCCAGCGGAGTTCAGCAAGTGGAGGTGGCCGAGCGTGAGAGACGGGTCAGACTCTCGAAGGATGTCGCTGCCCCAACAACTGATGACCAGCGGCTTTCGGATCCCTCCGAGCAACCATGCGTACGCGGCCGTCGGAAAGAGGCTCTGCAAATGCACGATATCGATACTCGCCAACAGGGGTTCAAAATGCCGGCGCCACTTATGTGAGGCCCAAGACCAACGCGCTGCACGGTACGCCACGCGAAGCCCTGTGAGCCATAGTCGCCGGTTGGTGCCCTGGCTCATGGACTCCGCGGTCGCTCCTGGGCGTCGCGGGCGGAATTGTACGGAGCGCTTTTGCGGCAGTTGGTACACCGCATCAAAGGCGGAGGAGCTTGTTAGGTAGTCCCGCCTTCCATCGGGGAGCAACCGGAACAGGCCATGGCATGCGATCCGGCAGCTTGGGTCCGCAATCCGGATGCAGCGCGCCAGCGGCTCGAGATGGTAGTTCTCCCCAGTACCTACCATGAGAATCCTCAAGGGCTCCTCGGCGCGCCTGATGGAATGGCGCTCCGTCATCGGGTTTGACCTCGCAAGGAGCTGTTCAACGTCTTCAGAACCCAGTGGAGTTCAGCCCGCCCGGAGGGAAGACAGCTCATTACGGCCAGGTACACCGATGCAAACACCATGGCACAACTCGCAAGCACGGTTGTCGATGCAGCCTCCGGCAGCAGCCATCGCAGCCCGCTAGCCGCAACGGCGGCGGTAACGCTGGCCATGGCGGGGCGACTGATGCTCGAGAAGAAGTCGCGCAGACACAGAGGTGACTTATGAAATCCCCACGCAAGCAAGGGGATGAAGCTTGCGTAGGTGATGACGCCATAAGAGACGGCCACTCCTGGCGCGCCCCAGCCCACCCCCACGCAGAAACCGATCGACACCAAGACGGCGGAGACCGCGCCGATCTGGAAGTAACGCGTACCCCGTCCGAGGGAGAGCTGGACGAGACCGTTCAGACTGAGCGGGGCTTGAATGAACGCAGGAAACGCCAGGATTGAAAAAATGGGTGCCGCTCCAAGCCACCGGCTGCCCAACACAACCTCGACAAGGGGCTTGGAGGCCACGAAGAAGAAAGCGCTGATAGGCATCGACAGGAGTGCAAGTAAGGAGGTGATCCTTCGGTAGTAGAGTCTAAAGGCGACAGGATCGTGTTGAAGCTTGCTCATTGCCGGAAACGCCACGGATTGGATGGGATTCCTCAGATTGTGAATTGGAAACATCAGCAACGCGTAAGCACGGCTGTACAGCCCCAGCACAGCGTCGCCCCAGACCCGGCCGATAAGAATATTGTCCAGGTTCCGGGCAAAGTAATTCACAACATCAAATCCAGTAACATTGGCTCCGAAGCGTAGCATCTTGCGCATCCCAGTACCCCTCGTCGGCCAGTTTGGCCGGAACTCTGAGAGACAAAAGCGCAGCAGCGTTCCAGTCAATCCACCAGCGAGTCCACCCCACACCAGCGCCCAATAGCGTGCTCCGTAGAATGCGAGTCCGATAGACACAGCAAGTCCGACCACCGCCCCGCTGAGAGTGGCGACGGCGAGACGGCCGAACTGGAGATTTCGCGCCAGCGACGCGCCGTGTTGGGTTCCGAAGCTGGCAATGAGAAAGCTGAGGGACAACGCGATTGTCAGCGTTATGAGTTCGGACTTACCATAAAACCAAGCCACAATTGGTGACGCCGCCGCCAGGCCGCCCGTTAGCATTGCTCCCGTGGCGACGTTCACCCAGAAGAGAGTACTTTGCTGTGCATGCGTGAGATCCTTCATCTGGATCGCGGCCGCGGATAGGCCCAGGTCTCGAAAGACCCCAGCGAACGCTGTGACGGCCCCTACCATCGCCACGATGCCGAAATCGTCCGGAGTCAGCAACCGAGCAAGCACAACCGTCGAGACCGTGTGGATTGCCAGGCTGGCCCCCTGCGAAGCCAGACTCACAGCACCGCCACGGACCGACTTTCGCTTGAGATCGGTCAGATCGGTTGGGGTCGCCACTCTATGCTCAGTTGGATTCGCTGTCGCTCCTTCCGAGGGATGCCTGGTGCAACCTCCCGGAGCCCAAATCCACGGCGAAGGGCGCCGCGGAACCGCGTCGTGATCGGAGAGTCTAGAGCGAGCGGCTCGCGCACCGGCATTCCGCAGCTGCACTCGTTGGGCTGGCGTCTCTAGGTTGTCGGACGAGGTTGGACCCGATGAAACCGGCGCCGCCGGTGACGAGGACCTTCATAGCGGATCCTGGAGAAAACCCGAACGCCGCTCGACGGCCCGGCAGACGAGGTCCACCGTCGGATGTTCGAGGAGCTCCTGATCGGACGCGAAGGCGAAGCCGGTGTTCAGGCCGTAGCTGGGCTCGCAGAGGAAACTCCAGGGCAGATGGTAGCGCTCGAACAGGAGGTGCGCGTAGCGCAGCGCGAGGGTCTGGAGACGGTCGCGGTCCACGGGATGATCCGGCCACCGCTCGAGGAGCCGGAAGTATTCTTCCCGGCTGGCCACGTCGAGGGTGAAGCCCTTTCCCCGATAATGAACCCCCGACACCACGATGCAGGGAATCCCCTCGAGGGGGAGCTCCATGCCGGGGGTGCTGGTGTGCACCAGGCCGACACTGGCGACGCGCATGATGGACCAGCTGTTCACCTTTTCCGCGGGCTCGATCAGGCGCACGTTGGCCGGGATCGTGGGGAAACGGGCCCGGATTTCTGCCGCGAACGGCTGGCGGGTGCCGATCACGACCTCGGCGGGGTGAATCTTGACAACGAGTTGCTTCTCCGGGTGCGCCGCGAACCACGCGATGGTGTCCATCACCCAGTCGACGGCGTTTGGAAACGCAATCTCCTTCTGCGCGCTGGCGGCGTCCCAGAGGACGTTCGTGAACAACACGAACGTGGGCTTCGCGGGATCCAACCCGAGACGCGCCCGGGTTGCCTCGAGGCTCTCCTCTTCCCCCAGGTTGTACCGGAGGGCGTCGGCGGAGTGGTTCAAGCGCGTCTGCAGGTAGGCCCGGATCCGCTGCTCCTGTGCGAGGGACAGCGGCTGGTCTCTGACGCTATCCCATTCCGCCGAGACGTTCCAATCGGTGAGACCCTGGACCCAGTTCATCACCGTGGTATTGCGCTTCTTGCCCTTGTTGTACACCGCCACCGGGATCCGGAGGCGATTGAACACGGCGAGGGCGGGCGCCCAGGTCGAGTAAACCCCGTGGCTCATGATCACCCGGTCCGGCTTCCAGCGGCTTAACCCCAGCGCCGCCCGGGCCGAGATCCGACACGCCTCGGCGAACCGGGTCCGCGCCTCGGCTTCCTCCGGCGTCCCCCGCAACCGGCCAATGCGGAAGTACTTGTAGAGCGAGCTCTCGATGATGTGGCCGAAGTCGAGTTGCTGCAGCAACGCCTCGGCCGTGGCGTCATCGACGGACGCGGTCAAGTCCGACACGCGCACCCAGGGCAGTCCTGACGCTTTAAACTGCGCCAGCCCATGCCGGTGACACTTGAAACAGGCATCCCCCCATCGGGCGGTGTTGCCGACCCCCTTGTTCTCGCAGACCGGCAGCGCCCGATCGCACAGCACAAGCCGGACCTCGTGTCCCCGAGCCCGCAGCGCCCGGCCGAGCGCGATCTCCGTTGCCACCATGTAGGAGTGGCTGCCCAGCATCGTGAACAGCCCCACCCGGAGCGGTTTCTCCGCGGCGGCGGGTTTTGAGAGCGGCATCTGGGCCAGTTGGCCGACCAGGGCCTCCGACCCGAGGCGAGGAAACCGCCGGACGAGCCCCGGGCCCCCGCCAAGGCCATACCAAAGGCGCGACAGAGCCGAGACGCCGTGCAGCCGCAGAAGGTACTTTGCCTTGAAAAGGGCTGACATGCAGCAGTGACTGATCTGTCACCGGAACCGAAGGCCGGCCGCCGCCGCGCGCGTTGCGCTGAGGCACCGCACCGCACCAAGCTCCGGATGCCGCCGCTCCAACTGCTTCATCCGGATCAGGTCCTCGACGGTATCCAGGGTGAGGCTGTCGGCATGGTCCAAGCCCAGGTAATCCGCAGGGAGCGACACTCGGGCGCGCGTTGCGTTCGAGCGGATGTCCCAGGTGACATGTTCCCTTGCCATGGCGCTCGGGCCATCGGCGAGGCACTGACGCAGCGCCTCGCAGCGGACTACTTCCCCGGCATAGTGCGACAGCGGTTCGACGTAGCCGTAATCGGCCTGGGCCTGAACCGTGGCCTCAAACAGCCCCTCGATCACGTCCGGTTGCGCCAGGTAGTTGTCGCAGGTCAGCCGGATCAGGTACTCCCCGCGATGCCCCTCGATCGCCTGGCAGAATCGCTCGAGTACGTTCGTCTCGCTGCCGGCAAAGAACCGGACGCCCTTCGCCTCGATCAGCGGCTTCATGAGGTGGTTTTCCGGGAGGTCGCCCGTGGCAAACACGACTTCCTCGACCTCACGCACCGCCAAGGCGATGTCACACATCCGCTCCCAGATTGTCTCGCCGAAGAACGTGAAGAAGCCCTTGCCCGGCAGGCGCGTCGAGCGCAGGCGGCCCTGAAGGAGGATGAGCATGAAGAGCAGGGAGCGGGGAGCAGGGAGCAGGGAGCCAGAGGTCAGAGGTCAGAGGTCAGACGGCACGGAGCAGGGAGCGGGCAGTCAGAGGTCAGGGGTCAGAGATCAGTGGTCAGCGCGCGGACGGTGACACAGGGAGCAGGGAGCGCGGAGCCAGAGGTCGGAGGTCAGACGGCACGGAGCAGGGAGCGGGGAGCAGGGAGCTAAGGGCCAGAGGTTGGAGGTCGGGGTATTCGTTATCGGTTCTTCGTTGTTCGTTCTTCGGGTACCGCTTCTCCACGATCTGGTTCGTATCGGACAGCGAGGAACGAATAACGAATCACCGACGCCCCTTCACTCCTCACCCCTCACTATTCACTCCTCACTAACAATGCGTCGCATACCCGGTCCGCGCCATGGCCGTCGATCAGGGAGCGGCCGCGCTCGCTCATCTGGCGCAGGCGTGAGGGCGAGCCCAGCAGACTGCGGGCCGCTTCGGTGATCGCTCCTGATTGAAGCCGGTCATGCCAGCCGAGGTTCACCGCCACGCCCGCAGCGTCCAGACTCGCTGCGATCGGGACCTGGTTCTCAGCGAGCACGATCGGGAGGATCGGGACCCCGAAGAACGCCATTTCCCAGCAAGTGGCGCCGCCGCCGCAAACTGCAAGATCTGCCTCCGCCAGGAACTGCGTCATGTCCGGCACATTGCGCTCGATCCTCAGACTCGGTCCGGCGTGCCGCGTCAGATTGGCAAGTTCCGCGGTATGCGGGTTGTTCGGCCCCAGGACAACCACAAGCTCGATGGATCCATCGAGCAGCGGGAGGAGTCCCTGGATCACTTTGCCGGTGACATTGTCGGCATCGGCACCGCCCAGCGTCACGACCGCCCGGCGCACTGTTCCGCGGTGCGCGCGAATCCGGCCGCGCCACGACCAGAATTCCCGGCGGAGGAGGACATAGCGGCTGCCCAGCAACCGTCTGGCACCCGGCGCACGGTTTTCGTAGGCCGCATCGGTCGCGTGCAGATTCTGGTTCAGCAGAGCCGTGGCATGATACTGGGGCTGATGGACGAAATCGTCGAGCACCAGCGTGGCCGAGGGACCGGTCAGGAGCCCGGCCTGGTACTCGGGGCCGAATCGATAACCATCGAGGACGACCCACCGCACACGCCGTGCCGCCGCGAGATCGAGTGTCGCCTGCAAGTCCTGCGGCGATGCTGGGGGCATTTCCCAGACGATCATCTCGATACCGTCGGCTCGCAGGCGTGCCTCGACAGCCGAATTTCGAGCGGACGCCACGAAGAACGCCACCCCCCCCCGCGCCATCCAGGCCTGGGCCAAAGCCAGGCAACGCATGACGTGCCCAACGCCGATGTCCGGGCCCGAATCCGCCCGGATCAACATGGATTGTCCGTCAACGCGCTTCATTCAGTACCGGACGGTAGCCCGGAAGAAGCGGGTCCAGAGGATCCGGGAGGTACCCGATGAACCCGGCAACTTTCCAGTGGCCAGAGGTTCTTCGGCAGACAAACAGCGATTGCCAGCGCAACACCAGCCGGTCGCCATCCTCGCGAAGGATCGAGCCGTCGAACCGTTTGTGTACCAAGGCCGTATCGCCCGAGATCTCGATCCGGCTGAGACGCATCGCGGCGTACAAGCGCTCCCGGGGGTCTTCCTGATACCGGGTTCGGGCAAACTCCTGGCTCTGGCTCATCCAAGCCTGACGGTAGGCCTCGAGCGTTGGGAAGGTGATCCGCCATTGGTCCGTGTCCGACGTGAATCGAGCGTCCCAGCCGACAAATCCCTCCGCGAGAAAGTCCCCCGCGACCACGCTCCAGTCCTGGCCCAGGAATCCCTCGACGTCGTGACGGACGAGGATCTCCCACAGATCCCGATCATCAGTCTCTGAGAACGGATTGTCCACGGCGGTCTGCATGGTGAACGAAGTCGGCTCTCAGCCCACGGATGACAACCGGACGCAATCGCCCGCCGCAACCGGTTCGCGCACGGTTCGCCCCAGCAACTCCGCCATGCGATACGGCGGCAGCGCATCGGGGGGGCAAGGCCGAAGGACAACCAGGTCGTTCCGCGTCAACCGGTCCCCCGGGCTCAGGCTCCGACCCGCGCGGATTGCCCGGCGCTGGACAATCACGGTCCCCTGCTCGTTCGCTTCGAGCCGCTTGACCCCATCGCCGAGGGCCACACTCAACGCCTCGCGATCGTCGACCGCCTCGGCGGTGAGCCGCAGGCGCTCTTCCGGGCCCGAAGCCCGGGCGATGGTCTTCCGGAGCGCCGCCGTGTCGTCGACCATCCGCCGCCACGTGGCCGGCGTCATCGAGAAGGCATGGTCCTGTCCCTCCAAGGTGTTATCCAGGGTGAAATGCTTCTCGACGGCGCAGCAATCGAACAACCCCACCGCGCCCAGGACCGTCAGGGATCCGTGGGTGTGATCGGACAGCCCGACGGGAATCCCCGGCCATCGCCGCTGGTAGGTCTCGAGGACGCGGAGGTTGATGTGCCGGAACCGGGCCAATCGCTGATCCCGTCCCTCGCCGACGCGCGCCGTATACTCGGTGTTGCACTGCATGAGGAGAATCGCATCGGTATGCTCGAGTGCCGCCGCCATGGCCCCCTCGACTTCCTCCATCGTGGATGCGCCGGTGGCCATGAGCACCGGTTTGCCCTGCCGGCACATCTCGACGATCTCTTCGTGCCACGTGATGTCGCCGGAGCCCAGCTTGAACGCCGCCACGTGAGGGGCGACGGCGCGCACGAGATCGATCGAGTACGGTGACGTGAAGTAATGGAGCCCCAATCGGTCGCACAGCGACTTGAGTTCGAGAGTCCAGTCCAGGGGAATCGAGGCCGCCTTGTAGGAGTCGAAGACCGACTGTTTCCACTGGGACTGATGCGTGCGAACGCCCTCGAGGTGCCTGAAGCCGTAATCCGAAACGATCGTTTCCGCGGTGAAGTTCTGCATCTTCACCGCGTCCACGCCGGATTCGGCACAGGCATGGACCAGCTCCTTGGCCTTGGCTAGCGACCCGCAATGGTTCGCAGCCAGGTCCGCAATAAAGTAGACGGGTTCACCGGGACCGACAGGACGGCCTTGGATCGTGAGGGGCATTGTAGGATGGGAGTTTGTTAGCTTCGGTGACCGGGCTCGTGTGAAGGGTGAAGGGTGAGGCGTGAGGGGAGGTCCGCTATTCGTTATTCGTTGCCCGCTGTCCGTTTTGAAGCAAGTCGTGGAGAACCGGTCCCCGAATAACGAACAACGAAGATCCGATAACGTGCTGCTGCCCTCTGACCTCTGACTCCCTGCTCGCTGCTCCCTGCTCCATGCCGTCTGACCTCTGACCTCTGGCTCCCTGCTCGCTGCTCCCTGCTCCATGCCGTCTGACCTCTGACCTCTGGCTCCCTGCTCGCTGCTCCCTGCTCCGTGCCGTCTGACCTCTGACCTCTGGCTACCCGCTCGCTGCGCAGCGCACGAGGCCCTCGTATTGAAGCAGGCCGGCGATGGTGTCAGACTCCGTCGGCCGGGCGAGGTCAGGGCAGAGATCGTACAGACGGCCCGGCACCGTCACGAGGTTCACCCCCCGCACAGGCCCGGGTCGGACCCCGCCGGGGTTGAACCCGAAGGCCTTGGCGACACGCCGCAGGAAATCGACCTCGTCACTGGCGTCCTCGGTGCCCAGGTGCACCACTCCGGTCGCCTCCGCGACCAGCAGACGGGCCACGGCCGTCGCCAGCGCGGTATCCAGCAACCGATTCTGCCGGACGCCTTGGTCAACGCTCACCGTCTCCCCTCGCCTGAGTTTCACGAGGAACTTCTCGTTGCGGGTCCGCCTGTGTGGTACCCATCCCTGGATCGAGGCAAATCGCAGGATCAAGTGCCGGCAATCCGATTGAGCGATCAGGGCCGCCTCGCAAGCTTGTTTGAACTGCCCGTAGGGGGTCACGCTGCGGGCGGGCAGCTCCTCGGTGAGCGCGCACCCGGCGTATCCGTCCAGCGCCAGCGCTGACGAGGCATAGCAGTAGAGGCTCCTGCTGCCTGCACAGTGGCGAATCACGGCCTCGTGAATCTCAGCCCCGACCGCGTCCTCGCCCCGCAAGAGGTTCACGACGTGGGTCGGGGCGAAACGCTCGAGCGCCGACGCGAAATCCAATGCTGTCGCCGCCCGGCTGCAGGACACCCCCGGATACGCCCCATCCCCCGATCCCCGGGAGGTCCCGGCCACAGCAACGCCGGAGCCGTGCTTCAGCAGGGCCTCCCCGAGGCGATAGCCAATCCAGGACGTCGCGCCGAGGATCAGAATACGATGCATTCCGGTTCCGCGGGGATTCTCACACATCGAACGAGGGATCGACGTGTTCACGGATGAGCTGACGGATCTGTTCCACGGTCAGCCACTCCGTGTTGTTGCCCGAATGATAGTGAAAACCCGGCGCGACGGCGACCGACCCAAAGGCCCGGTTGAACTCGGCCAGATCCCACTTCGGTGATGGCGGCAGGATGGCGTAGTAGCGCCCCAAATCCACAGTGTAGAACGAGTCGGACTCGGTGATCATCTCCTCGTGGATCTTCTCGCCGGGACGGATGCCAACCACCGGCCGCTGGCATTGGGGACCGATCGCTTCCGCCAGATCCAGAATCCGATAGGACGGGATCTTCGGCACGAGGATCTCGCCCCCCCAGGCGTGCCGGACAGAGTGAAGAACCATCTGAACGGCCTCCGCCAGGGTGATGTTGAACCGCGTCATCCGCGGGTCGGTGATCGGCAAGACCCCTTCCCTTCGTTTCTTGAGGAAAAACGGAACCACCGAACCGCGCGACCCCATGACGTTCCCGTAGCGCACGACCGACAGCCGGATCTCCCGGGACCCACGAATGTTGTTCGCCGCCACGAAGAGCTTGTCCGAGCAGAGCTTCGTGGCGCCGTACAGATTGATCGGCGCCGCCGCTTTGTCCGTGGACAGCGCCACCACGCATTTCACTCCGCAAGCGAATGCGGCCGAAATGACGTTCTCGGCACCGCCGATGTTCGTCTTGATGCATTCCATCGGGTTGTACTCAGCCGCGGGCACCTGCTTCAGCGCCGCCGCGTGGACGATGACGTCCACGCCCTCGCACGCCCGTTTCAGCCGGTCCCCGTCTCGAACATCCCCAATGAAATACCGCACCGCACCTTCCCTCGTCTGCGGGAACTGCTGCGCCATCTCGTATTGTTTCAGCTCGTCGCGCGAAAAGACGACCAGCCGGCGCACTTCGGGATGCGCCTTGAGAATATGGCTGACAAAAGCCTTGCCAAAGGAGCCGGTCCCGCCGGTGATCAAAATGCACTTGCCGGTCAGATCCAGGGTGGGACTCGTTGTCATGAGTTTGCCTAGTCCGCTGCGTACGCGTGAAGCGTGGCTGGTGAAGGGTGAAGGGTGAAGGGTGAGGAGTGAGGAGTGGAAGGGGACGTTCTTCGCTGTTGGTTATTTGTTATTCGGGGTGTTTCGGACCTCAGAGCTTCCGCCTTCGCCAAGGCTTCCGCCTTCGCCAAGGCTACGGCGGACAAGACGGCGGGCAGGCTGACCTCTGACTTCTGACTTCTGATCTCTGGCTCTTAGCTCCCCGCTCCCTGCTCCCTGCTCCCTGCCCCCTGCTCCCAGCGCTCCCGGTACCACTCGACAAACCGTTTCACACCCTCCTCGATCGTCGTGGCGGGCCGGAACCCGACGTCGCGCATGAGATCATCGACGTCCGCGTACGTGGCCGGGACATCGCCGGGCTGGATCGGGAGCAGCCGCTTCTGCGCCTTGCGGCCGAGCGCGGCTTCGAGGACCTCGATCAGGTGAAGCAGTTCAACCGGGTTGTTGTTCCCGATGTTGTAGAGGCGATGGGGCGCCCGGCTCGAGCCGGGGTCGGGCCGGCTGCCATCCCAGTCCGGGTTCGGCTGCGCCACGCGGTCGGCCACCCGCACCACGCCCTCGACAATGTCGTCAATGTACGTGAAATCGCGTCGCATCCGGCCCTCGTTGAACACGTCGATCGGCTGGCCCTCGAGGATCGCCTTGGTGAAGAGGAAGAGCGCCATGTCCGGCCGGCCCCAGGGACCATAGACGGTGAAAAACCGAAGCCCCGTGGCGGGCAGGCCGTAGAGGTGGCTGTAGGTGTGGGCCATCAGCTCGTTCGCCTTCTTCGTGGCGGCATACAGGCTGACCGGATGATCCACATTGTCGTGGACCGAGAACGGCATCCGCGTGTTGGCCCCGTAGACTGAGCTCGAAGAGGCATAGACCAAGTGCTCGACCTGATGATGCCGGCAACCTTCGAGGATGTTCAGGAAGCCCACCAGATTGCTGTCGACGTAGGCGTACGGGTTCTGGATCGAATACCGGACACCCGCCTGTGCGGCGAGATGGATGACACGCCGGGGCTTGGTCTGCTCGAAGAGAGCCGCCATGCCGGATCGGTCGGCCAGATCGAGACGCCGGAACTCGAACCCCGCCTGGCCCTCGAGTTGCCGGAGCCGGGCCTGCTTGAGCCGGACATCGTAGTAGTCGTTGAGGTTGTCAAGGCCCACCACGATGTCGCCGCGGGCGAGCAAACGCCGGGCAACGTGGAAGCCGATGAACCCGGCGGCGCCTGTGAGGAGGAAGTGCATGGAGCAGGGAGCGGGGAGCGGGGAGCAGGGAGCCAGAGGTCAGGGGTCAGAGGTCAGCCTGCCCGCCGTCTTGTCCGCCGTCTTGTCCGCCGTCTTGTCCGCCGTAGCCTTGGCGAAGGCGGAAGCCTTGGCGAAGGCGGAAGCTCTGAGGTTCGAAACACCACGAATAACAAATAACCAACAGCGAAGAACGTCCCCTTCCACCCTTCACCCTTCACCCTTCACTTCCCCCAATCCCTTCGCCAGTTCCTTCAGAAACTCGCGGAACTCGGCGCCGACCTCCGGGTGTTCGAGGCCGTAGATGACGTTGGTCCGGAGGAAATCGAGCTTGTTCCCGATGTCATGCCGGCGTCCGTCGATCACGTAGCCGTACATGGCGGCGTCGCGCAGCATGAGCTGCATCGCGTCCGTGAGCTGGATCTCGCCGTTCTTGCCGGGCTGCGTCTGGTCGATGTACTGGAAAATCCGGGGCGAGAAGGCGTAGCGCGACGCGATCGCCAGGTTCGACGGCGCCTCGCCGGCCGCCGGCTTCTCGATCAGCGATTCGATCAGGTAAAGACCGGTCCCGATCGCCGATCCGCCGATCACGCCGTACCGCCCGACCTTCGCGGGATCGACCGGCTCGAGAGCCACCACGGTCTCGTTGTAATGCTCGTGCAACTCGATCAAACGCCGGGCCACCGAGACACGGCTCTGGATCAGCGTGTCGCCCAGCAGCAGCAGAAACGGCTCGCCATTCACATGATGCCGCGCGCAGCGGACGGCGTCGCCGAGCCCCCGGAGTTCCTTCTGCCAGACGAAATGCACCTCGGCCATGCCCGAGATCCGGCGAATGGTCTCGAGCTCGGAGAGCTTGCCCTTGGCCTCGAGCTCCGCCTCGAGCTCGAAGTTCCGATCGAAATGCTCCTCGATCGCCCGTTTGCCCTTGCCAATGATGATCAGGATGTCGGTGATCCCCGCGGCGACCGCTTCCTCGACGACGAACTGGATCGTCGGGGTGTCGACGATGGGGAGCATCTCTTTCGGTTGCGCTTTGGCAGCGGGCAGAAACCGCGTGCCATAGCCGGCGGCGGGGATGACTGCTTTCTTTATCACAAAATGGTGTCCGCAATGCGGAATGGCGAGGACAGACGACAGACGACGGACGACCGAGGACAGAGGACTGCGGCTAGTGTCGTGTTCCTCGAATGGGTGGACATTCGTTGCGCCCAAAACGGCCTGGGACGAGGACCTCGGCGAGCTCGGTCGAGCCGCGCGAGGAGGGAGTGTATCCTTGGCGATACTCGACCGACGGAGCAACGAAGCCCCAGGCCGTTTTCGGCGCAACCCCTTGGGCGGCCGTTCTTTTGCCGCCAGACGGCGTTGCTCGCTCCTCACAGATCTCTGCGGATATGCTCGTCGCTCGCGCGGCTCGACTGAGCTCGCCGAAGTCCTTGCACTCCTCGTCGAGTTGGCTGCACCCCTCCGGGGAGATGTAGCCGCAGGCAAGAGCCGTGGCGAGCCAGTGTCGGGTCTCGGCCTGCTCCCCGTCGGCATCGGTGAGCTTGGCGACGAAATGGGCCTCGTATCTTCGCTTCTGCCAGGCCTCAGCGAGGTTGGCGCCGATCGATCGTGAAGAGCGTCGCACCTGATCGGTCAGGGAGTAGGCTTCAACCTTCGGGAAGCCATTTGAAATCTCGTAGACCCGCTGCTGCAGCTCGAACGCTGCCGAGTACACGCGTAGGTCCTTAAACGACGAGATCCTCTCACTCATCACTCCCCCTCTGTCGCCTGTCGTCGGTCGTCGGTCCTCGGTCGTCGGTCGTCTGAACAGCCGGCCGCAGGGTCACGACGCCGATCGCGCCGAGGCGGGCCTCGAGGCGCTGGTACATGGCGTCGTCGGTGTACGTGCCGACGATGGCGCCGCCGGACCCGGCGAACTTGGCGCTGGCGCCCACCGACCGCGCGGCCTCGACCATCCGGAGGTTGCCCTCGCTGATGGGATAGATCTCGCGGCGCTTGTCGAAGTTCCGGTTCAACAAGGCCGGGATGGCGTCCCAGCGCCGCTCGATCAGGCAGGTCCGGACCTGGTCCGCCAAATCCGCCCAGTACTTCATCGCGTCGATGACCACCGGATCGCCCCGGTGGAAGCGGCTGCGGATGTCCGTGTGAAAGACCTCGGTGCCCTCCGCCAGATCCGTGCGGTACGCGACGTACAACGGCGGCAGAAGAGCCGGATCCAGCTCTTCGTACCGGCCGTAACCCTGCTTCTCGAGGGTTTCTCTGTGGAAATCCATGAAGACAACACCTTCGTAGACCTGGATGACCCGGTCCTGCAGCCCGGCGGGAATACCCAGCTCCTGCGTCTCGACCGACAGAATGACATGGGGCTGTACCGGCTTCGGGATCGTGACGCCGTAAAACGTCATCAGCGCCCGCAGACAGGCGGTGATGATCGCGCTCGACCCGGCCAGTCCCACCAGGGACGGAATCGTCGACTGGTAGCGCAGGGTGAAGTTCCGGTCGTCGAGCCGGATCCCATGCTCGCAGCAATACTGGTAGAACCGACGGACCGTGGCCTTCAGCAGCCGGATGCCGCCGTAGTAACCGTGGCGCGCGACGTCCTCGTCGAGCTGGGCGATGCTCTCGAACCGGGAGTGATCCCGCGTGTTGGGCAGAATCTCGAGCTCGGGCGTCTCGTAGATCAGCACCTCGGCGCTGAAGTTGCGGATCACAAACGAGATCGTCTTGCCGTAATAGCCGTCGGAAGGATTCCCGATCAGGCCGGCCCGGGCGTAGGCTTTGCCATGGATGATCATGGTGCGTCAGTGCGTCAGTGCGCCAGTGCGTCAGTGCGCCAGTGCGTCAGTAGGGCGTGCTGTCCCCAGCGCCCCGTCGCGGGGAGTGAGCTCGAGCGGCTCGACGGAGTCTCGCCCCCCAGAGTTGTCCGCGCTGACTTTAGGTGCGGCGAGCAGGGAGTCAGAGGTCAGAAGAAAGCGGATAACCCCAGTTCTCCCTTCACTCCTCACTCTTCACCCTTCACCACTTCTTCACTGACCCGACAACAGGTAATCGCGAAAGTGACCCAGGGCGGCGAGGATGACATCCTGCTCCTTCAACCATCGAGACGCGAGCGCGTGAACCCGGTCGCGGTCGAGCTCGAAGCTGTAGCCGTGACGGAAGAGATGCCTGAAACCCCGGAGATCATGCAGCATGGCGCGCGTCGTCTCGGGCATGACAGCGGGCCGCACGTCTGGAATCGTCAGGAACATCTTGTCGAGGAGTTCCCGGTGCCAGCGGCCCCGATCGACAACGTGATTCTCGAACGTGCGCGAGATCTGCTCGAAGGAATTCTCGAGGGCATTGTACAGATTGTGCAGGAGGTAGCCCGCCGCCGCCAGCTCGCGGAACCCACAGCCCGGCACCTCCAGCGCCGCTGCCAGAGACCCCAGCTCCGCCGCCAGCCGGCGCAACGCGGCAATGTCATGGTCAATGACCGCGCTCAGCGCTGCCAGGGATTCACGCTCGGGTTTCATGGGACGGGAATCGCCGCGGACACAATAGACTCCGAGGATTCACTCCGACCTTCCCCATCCGTGGTATCCGCGTAATCCGTGGTTCTTCACTGCTCCTGCCTTGACCGCGGATGACACGGATTCCACGGATTTCCCTTTTCCATCCGCGCCTATCCGTAATCCGTGGTCACACCCTCCAGGCAGGCACCAACCACAGTCGACACGGGGGGCGGGATTAACCACGGATGTCACGGATGACACGGATGGACCGATCCGGTCTTTCGCGTGCTCCGTAATCGCGTGGTTCACTGGACCTCGGCGCCAAAAAGCAATCGGCCGGTGCGCCGGATCTCCGCCTGCAGGGTCGGACTCGCCTCCTCCCACCGGACGAGGTCCACCGGAAGATCGAGTCGCGCGTCGAGCTCGGACCACGCCTTCGCGAGATCGGCAGCGGCCAGACCTTCGATGGCAAAATCGAGGTCCGACCGCCAGTCGAGTTGGCGTCCCTTGGCCGCCGAGCCGAAGAGCCAGATCCGGCGCACCCCGGGCAGGTGGCTCAGGTAGCCGACGGCTTTCTCGAGGTCAGCGGCAATTTGGGTTGCTGGAGGGTGTGAGGTCAGAGGTCAGAGGTCGGAGGTCAGACGACGGCGGGCCGGGAGCACGGAGCTTCGAGCTTGGACCGGGAGGTTGGATGCCTCAGAGCGTCAGTGCGTTGACTTCCTCCCCCCGTCCGGTCTTTCGCGTGTTCCGCGTGTTCGGCGGTTCCCTTCTTCTGCTCTGCGAGCTCGGCGTGCTCTGCGGGGAGCCGTGCAAGCAGCTGCACCCCGTCGGTCACCGGCCTTGCTGTTCTACCGCAGAGACCGCAGCGCCCGCAGAGAAAGAGGGGGGAAGAGACTTCATCCCCGCTGTCGGCTGTCCCCCTCTCTGTGCTCTTCGTGCCTCCGCGGTTGATCAGCCGCCCCGGCCCACCACAGAGACACGAAAAGCGCAGAGGACGCCCCCACGGACCCCAACGCGATCCCGCTTTGCGTTGACTGCCCTCGTCCGGGAGAAAACGCAAGGGCTCGAAGGCTCGAAGGCGCCAAGGGAAGAGGAAAGGCATCCCCGCCGTCGTCCCTCCTTCGCCCTCCGGGCTCCGGCGGGCAGGCCGTCCTCCGTGTGTGGGGGTCTGTGAGGGTGTGGGCGACTCCCCTCTTTATTTGTGGTTCCGCGGTCAGCGCCAGCGGCCACAGACCCGAACCGCGTCGAGGGCGGCGCGAGACCGACCTCGCACCGACGCACCGTCGCACTGGCGCACCGGAGTCACGCCTTCCACACCTGGCCGGGCGATGTGGTCTGACCGGCCAGGGCGTTGCGGGTGTCCACAATGCACGGAGCCCACGCGGCGAGCTCGGCGTAGTTCACAGCCCGATGATTCGTCGCGACCAACACGACGTCAAAACCACTGATGGTCTCCCGGTCCCAGGCGACGGAACGCAGGCCCGCCCAGTGGGGATGCTCGCGCGTCGGCCGGATCACCGGCACGTGCGGATCGCAGTACGCAACCTCCGCTCCCCGCTCTTGAAGGAGGTTCATCAGCACGTAGCTCGGTGACTCACGGTCGTCGTCCACGTCCGGCTTGTAAGCCACCCCGAGCACGAGGACGCGGCTGCCGTTGATCGGCTTGCGGCGGGCGTTCAAGGCTTCGCCGACCCGATGGACGACGTACTGCGGCATGCTGGTGTTGATTTCGCCCGCCAGCTCGATGAACCGGGTGTGCTGACCGTACTCGCGCGCTTTCCAGGTCAGATAGAAGGGATCGATCGGGATGCAATGCCCGCCAAGGCCGGGTCCGGGATAGAACGCCATGAACCCGAACGGCTTGGTCCTGGCAGCATCAATCACTTCCCATACGTCGATACCCATTGCTGCATATACGACTTTAAGTTCGTTGACAAGAGCGATGTTGACGCTGCGGAAGATGTTCTCGAGCAGTTTCGTGGCTTCGGCCGCCCGACACGACGAGACCGGGACCACTCGCCGGATCGCTTTGCCGTACAACGCAATCGCTCGCTCCCGACACGCCGGTGTCAGCCCCCCCACCACCTTCGGGATCTCCGCCACGCGGCTCGCCGGATTGCCCGGATCCTCCCGTTCGGGCGAGAATGCGAGATGAAAATCAACCCCCGTCTTCAGCCCCGATCCCGCCTCGAGCACCTCCCGAAGCTCGGTATCGGTGGTCCCAGGGTAGGTCGTGGACTCGAGCACCACCAGGGTTCCCCGGGCCAGATGCGGGGCGATTGCGGCGCCGGTGCGCACGATGAACGAAATGTCCGGCTCACGATTCCGGTTCAGCGGCGTCGGAACACAAATGATCACCGCCGCCGCGTCGCGCACCCGCGCAAAATCGACCGACGCAGAAAACCGGCCAGCCGTCACCTGCTCTTGAATTGCCTCTGATGGTATATGCTGAATGTAGCTTTTGCCGGCATTGACGGCTTCGACCTTCGTGGCGTCGATGTCGAGGCCGAGCACGGAGACGCCGGATCGGGCGAATTGCAGCGACAACGGCAGGCCGACATAGCCGAGGCCGACGATGCAGATGGGGTTGTTCTCAGGAAAATTCATAGGGTGGCACTCGAGAGCCGCACAAGGAACTCGCGGAAACAGGCCAGAGCCTTATCCAACTCGGAAATGAGGACCTGGATCGGGTAGGCGCCCACGATGGCTCGGACGATGCGTCGCAAGTCGGACCACGCCTCGGCGAACCGAAGATCGAGCGCGCGCTGTCGTCGCTCCTCTCGGCAGGCAAGCCAGGCCCGGGCTTCGTCGAGATCAACCGGCATGTTTCACAGCAATCGTTCGAGGACAGGGACCGCCAGCTGCAGTCGTTTCTGGACGCGGCGGAGTCCCTTGAGCCGCTCGGCGCAGAGGGCGTGGTCTTCGGGCGTGAGACTCCCATCGGCAAGGTCCTGGTCCAAGGCGGCTTCCATCCGCTCGAACCGCTGCTGCGTGGTGAGCAGGCGCGGCTTCAGGAACTCGCGATAGGCGTTTCGGATCAGGCCGCCGAGTTCGGGCACCACCTCGAAGAAGTCCTTGCGATCGCCGGGGACCCAGACCTGGCGGATGGCGCCCCAACCGGCCAGTTGACGGGTGCCGGTGCTGGCGCTGCCCTTGCTGATGTCGAGGGCTTCGGCGATTTCGTCGAGCGAGAGCGGTTGGGGGGTGAAGAAGAGGAGGCCGTAGATCTGGCCGAGGGATCGGGGCAACCCGACGCGGCGGCAGAGGTTCCCGGCGGCCTCGATGAACTCGAGGCGGGTACGCGACCGGAGCGGGGCGACGCCGTTCCGGGCAGGTTTTACTGGAGAAGGGGCAGGCACACTTCGTCCCGGTCACTTCGCGCGGTGGCGTAAGGCGGGCGCGATCGACCCAAAAGGACCAGGCAGAACGTTCAAATCAAATTGAACAAAATAGACTTCACGCGCAAAAGGCAAGTAAAAAGTGCAAGAAACTGTGAGAATCTGGAGGGAGACTATGAGTCTGTCACCTTGGTTGCGGCACCGTTCCTCGGGACTGGATGCTGCATCGGTCTGAGGCGGCGCCTCGCCAGAGTCCTGGACTTGTGGAATATGGGGTCAACAGGTCAAGTTTGGTCCCTGCCATTCCAAACCCACCCCCCTGCCTTCGAGGATTCTGCATTAGCGAGGCGCGGAAGAGAGGATGGGCAGGCACAGCAGGGTCTTCATATGCCTGAGGACTCGACCGGGTCTGAGGCGGCGCCTCGCTAGGCCGTTCGCCGAGGCTTGCGCCCCGGAGTGGTTTGCCGGTACAACAGGTCCCCACAAACGATGCAAGCCTCGCAAAAAAGCCGGACCCTGCTGTTCGCGTTCGTGATGGTGGCCTCCCTCTTCTTCATCTGGGGGTTCTGCCATGCCATGCTGGACGTTCTGAACAAGCACTTTCAGAACATCCTGCACGTCAGCAAGGCCCAGTCGGGCCTCGTCCAGACCTCCGTGTTCGGCGCGTATCTGCTCGCGGCCCTGCCGGCGGCGTTGCTGATTCGCCGCATCGGGTACCAGCGGGGCATCCTTGTGGGGCTCGTGGTGCTGGCTGTTGGCGCGTTCCTGTTCATTCCGGCAGGACTGGTGTTCAAGACGTTCTGGGCGTTCTGCCTTTCGCTGTTCGTGCTCTCGACCGGCCTGGCGACCATTGAAACCGCCGCGAACCCTTATGTCACCGTGCTTGGCCCGAAGGACGGCGCGGCCGGGCGTCTTTCGGTTGCGCAGGCGTTCAACTCGTGCGCCTACATCATTGCGCCCGCGGTGGGCGGCTTTCTCCTTTTCGGCCAGAAGGTGGATCCCGCCAACCCGGACTTCCACCCGCTCATTCTGCCGTACGTCGTCCTCGGGTGCGTGGTGCTGCTGATCTTCGCCGTCTTCTCCTTCATCCGCTTGCCGGTCATTGACGACAGCGGGCCGGCCGGGGAGGCGGGCGATTCAGGGACGTTCAAGGCCCCGCTCGGCCGCCAGCCGCATTTCACGTTCGGGGTCGTCACCCAGTTCCTCTACATCATCGCGCAGATCGGCATCAACGCCTTCGCCGTGAACTACATCGTCGAGAACGCGATCGTGAAGGACGCTGGCGGGAGTACCACCGTGGCTCCGCTCTTTGCGTGGTATCAGTCCCTCACGCATGCGGCGAATCCCGACGCCACCGCCGCCTACGTGGTCACTTTCGCGATGGTGCTCTATGCGGTCGGGAGGTTCACCGGTGCGCCCATCGCCCGCGTCATCAAGCCCAACCTCCTGCTCGCGCTCTACGGCGTCGCGAACTCGATCGTCATCCTGTTCGCCATGGCCGACATCAAGATGGTCTCGTGGACCATCCTGCCGCTCTGCTGGCTGTTCATGTCCATCATGTTCCCGTTCATCTTCGCGATGAGCGTGCGCAACCTCGGCGCGCAGACCAAGATCGCGGCGTCGTTCCACGTCATTGCCGTCGGCGCTGCCGGCTCGATCTCCGCCGTGCTCATGGGCTGGCTCTGGGACCGTTTCCACAGCGTCGGCATCTCCTTCGCCCTCCCGCTGATTGGTTTCATTGCCACCACGATCTACGGCTTGGTCTACCCGCGCCTGCTCGAGCAATCGGCCCGGGTGGCCGGTTCGCCAGGGCCTTCGCTGTCGGCGCAACGGACCTGATGCCCGTCCTGCCGCGGTCGGCGTCCGCCTTCGCCGAGGCTTCGGCGGACAGGCCCGCTCACGCCCGCGGCTACAGACGTGTGGCTCCGCGCGCAAGGGGGGCGAACCGTTCGAGTTTCCAAGGGGCCACCCGCGGGGCAACCGAGCAGGCCGTGCTCAGGATGTACCCGCCGCCCGGCGCGCCGTCCCTGAGACAGGCGCCCACGGCGGCGTCGACCTCCTCGGGGCGCTCGCACTCCAGAAGCGCCACCGCATTGAGATTGCCCTTGAGGAAGAGCCGACTGCCCACCCGCTGTTTGGCGTCTCCGAGGGTGACGTTGCCCAGAGGCGGCGGATCGAGCGTATCGATTCCCTGGGTGCCAGTTGCCTCCATCAGGTCCAAGCGGTCGCCGATCCGGCCACAGGTGTGCGTGTAGGCGGGCACGCCGGTCTGGCGGATGGCGTTGATGAGCCGGCGTTCGTGGGGCAGGACGAAGCGCTCGTACATGCGCCGCGAAATGAAGCCGGCTCCTGCAAACGCGGAGGAGACCAGCACCGCATCCGCGCCGTGGCGGGCCTGGGCCACGCCCCAGGCGACGGCCGCGTCGGTCAAACGCTCGAGCAACGCATCCGCTTTGCCCGGGTCCGTGGCGAGGCTCAGCAGGGCGGCCTCGTAGCCCAGCAGCTCCTGGTACTGGGTGAACGGCGAGAACACCTCGCCATGGACCGACACGGCGTGACGCGTCTTCTCGCGGACCCGGTCAAGCGTCTCGAAGAAGTAAGCGGGCACGTCGGCGAGCGGCCCGCGGTCGCCTTTGCCGGGCAGCCAGGGGATATGATACGTGTTCCACACGTAGCCCGTCAGGTCATCCAGAGTCTCGAGGTGATCCGGATCGATCGCCGCAACGTCGGCCCGGGGAAGCGGATCCCCGCCCGGCCCCAGGTGCCGCGGATTGTCATCGGGCGGCATGACCGTGATGCTGCCGTCATCCCACACCAGCCGATCCCCGGCCTCTCCCGGCTCGATGCGACGCAGTCGAGTCCACAGGTCCGGCGGCCGGCCCGGCAGGTTCACCAGGATGCCGTCGAAGTCATAGCGCTGCTGGAGCCGGACGAGGGCCTCGTCGAAGCCCTCGCTCGTGAACCAGATGTCGCGCGGCGCGAGCCCCGAGTGAAGGAAGTAGTGGCCGAGCGCAAGCTGGCAGAACACCGGCACCCGATCCACGGGCTGGTGCCGCATCGCCGCCGCCACGCGGTCGCGTCCGTTCATGGTGCAGTCCCCATCACCCTTCTAGGCGAACAACCGCGCGATGCGGGCCTGGTAGTCCTCGGCTTCCGCCTGCGGATCGGGCGCCTTGCGGATCGGGCGTCCGACGACGACGTAATCCGCCCCGTTCAGGAACGCCTGCTCGAGGCCGACGACGCGCTTCTGATCGTCGACCGGCTTGTTGTCCACGGGGCGGATGCCCGGGCTGACGACGAGGAATCCCTCGCCCAGGTCGGCTCGGAGGCGGGCGGCTTCCAGGCCCGACGAGATGACGCCGTCGCAGCCGACTGCCAGGGCGCGGCGCGCCCGCGAGAGCACCAGCTCCTCGACGTTGCAATCGAACCCCAGGTCGCGCAGATCGTGGCGGTCGAGACTTGTGAGAACCGTCACCGCCAGGATCCGCGTCCCCTGCTTCGCGGAGACCGCCGCCCGCAGCATCTCATCGTTGCCGTGGACGGTGGCGAACGCGACGTCGCGGGATCGGAGCTGTTCGACGGCCAGCTTCACGGTCTCGGGCACGTCGAAGAACTTGAGGTCGGCAAAGACCTTTCTTCCCCGCTGCCGCATCCAGGCGATCAGCTCATAGTACCCGCCCGCCATGAAGAGCTGGAGGCCGAGCTTGTAGAAGACGACCGAATCGCCCAGGCGCTCGACCCATTGCCTGGCGTCCTCGACGGTCGGGACATCGAGGGCGAAGATGAGCCTCTCCCGCGGGGGGATGGCTTTGCCCGACAGCATGCCTGTTGCCTGCAGGGGCCCGTGATCAGTCGGCATAGGAGCAACAACGGTTCATGGCTTGCGGCCTCTCCCGGCCGCGGCGTCGTGCCCGGCCACACTCCCGCGCCGGCCAACACCCCGGGGTCAAGACCCCGCTCCCCCGATACCAGAACCGATGGCGCCGGATCAACACCCAAATCCGCGGACACCCAAATCCGCGGACAAGAAATGTCCACACCTTGACAATCAGGGTTGAGCACCGGCCCGGCTCGGCGATACACTCCCGCCAAGAGACGCACGAACCACGCCCGGCTGCGCTTTCCGGGTTGTCGTTCCGTGGCTTGTAGCATGAGCGATCTTGAGTTGCTTGTTGTCAACCACCCGTTCTGGCAGGGGCTCCGCCGTGAATTCCTGCCGCTGGTGGTCGAGTCAGCGCGCCTGGTGCGCTTTGGCGTGGGCGACCTTATCTTCCAGGAGCGCCAGGAAGCGACGCGTCTCTACCTCGTGCAGTTGGGTCAGGTGGCGTTGGAGGTGTTCCTGCCAGGACGCGGGGTGACCACCCTCCAAATCCTCCGGCCGGGCGATGCGCTGGGTTGGTCCTGGATGTTCCCCCCCAGCCCGTGGCACTACAGCGCCCGATCGGTCGACGCGGTCGAGACCCTCGAGTTCGATGCCCTCTATCTCCGCCAGCGGGCGTCCGAGAATCCCGCGTTCGGTCTCGCCTTGTACACCCGGATGACCCGGGTCCTTCTGCAACGCCTGCAAGCCACACGACTCAAACTCGAGGAATTCCATTACTTCAACGCCAGCCGGCCCCTCGACGATTGCCTCGGCGAGGTGGACGAAGAATCCGATCCCGACGATTACCCTTCTCCCTGAGTTGGCGCGGTCCGGAAGTCCCGGGCAATCCCGGCACGCCCGCAAGCCCCGCCACAGGGCATCCCCATGAAGATCCTGGTCATTGGCTCCGGCGGACGGGAACACGCCCTCGTCTGGAAACTCGCGCAGTCACCCCACGCCACACAGCTCTGGTGCGCGCCGGGTAACGCGGGCATTGCCTCCGAGCAGACTGCCGCGACGGGGCGCCCGGTCGAGTGTGTTCCCCTCGGGGCGGAAGACCTGCCGGCCCTGCTGGCGTTCGCACGGGAGCGCCGACCCGACCTGACCGTGGTCGGGCCCGACAATCCCCTGGCGCTGGGGATCGTTGACCTGTTCCAGCAGGCCGGGCTCCGCACTTGGGGGCCGAACCGGAAGGCCGCCCAATTCGAGGCGTCGAAGGCGTTTGCGCAGGAGTTCATGGTGCGCCACGGCATCCCCACCGCCCGCGCCGGCACCTTCTCCGAAGCCGATGCCGCCTCGAGGTTCGCCGCCGAGCTCGGCGGGCGTTGCGCCGTCAAGGCCGACGGCCTCGCCCTCGGCAAAGGCGTGCTGCTCTGCCGGGACATGATGCAGGCCGACCAGGCCATCGAGGAGTTCCTCGTCCGCAAGACCCTCGGCGAGGCCGGCGCCCGAGTCGTCATTCAAGAGCTGCTCGACGGGGTCGAGGTCTCCCTTCACGCGCTGTGCGACGGGCGCGTGGCCAGGCTTTTCCCGACGTCCCAGGACCATAAACGGGCCCTGGACGGCGACCAGGGGCGCAACACCGGAGGCATGGGCACCTACTCCCCAACCCCGTTCCTCGGTCCCAGCGATCTCGCGGCCATCGAACGCCAGATCCTCGAGCCGTGGCGGCGGGGTTGCGCCGCCGAAGGAATCGAGTACCGCGGGATCCTCTATCCGGGCCTGATGCTGACCGCGGACGGCCCCAAGGTGCTCGAGTTCAACGCCCGGTTCGGCGATCCGGAGACCCAGGTCTACCTCCCCCGCCTCGAATCGGACCTGGTGGAGCTGCTCCTGGCCTGCGTCGAGGGCACCCTCGAGACCGCTGACCTCCGCTGGAGCCCCATGGCCGCCGTCTGCGTGGTGATGGCCTCGGGCGGGTACCCGGGCTCCTACGCCAAGGGCAAGCCGATCGCCGGCCTTGAAGCGGCCGCCGACCTGCCCAACACCAAGGTCTTCCACGCCGGCACCGCCCGGGTCAGGGACACCGTCGTCACCCACGGCGGCCGCGTCCTCGGCGTCACCGCCTGGGCCCCCGACCTTCGCCAGGCCCGCGACGCCGCTTACGCCGCCGTGGACCGCATCCAATTCGACGCCGCCCATTACCGCCGCGACATTGCCGCCCGCGCCCTGCGGGGCGGATGAGCGCCACCAGGCGGGTGGCGGCACCCCTGGCTTCGGGCAGAACCGCGTGGGTGAGCGTCGCCAACAAGGAACGGGTGCGGTCCACGCCCAGGAAGGACTTGACCCAGCTCCATCACGGATGGGGCACCGGCATTCGGAACGCGTTCGGTCTGTGGGCCGGAAACAAGGCGCTGCCTTATCGGCCTCCTCGTGGCGGCGATTTCTCTTCCGCGACGATTTCCAGCAGCGGCACCTCCCACTCGGCGACCTGAAAGGCCTGCTCCTTGCCCTCGGGGTGTTCGCCTTCCTGCTCGGCGCTCCGCCGGACAAGGCCCAGCACCCGCACTGCCCGCACCTGCCCGCCCTCGATCCGATCGCGCCACTCCGCCACCGCCTTGCGCGAGAGCCGCGCCACCGCGACCTTCCGCCCATCCTGCAACGCAATCCCCCCCGAGTCCGGTTTCGGGATTACCCGGTCGCCCGGCTGCATCCGCGCCAGCGCCCGATGCACCGGATGTCCGGCCGGGAACTGACCGGCATATCCAAGATGCACACTGTCCAATCCCAGCGGCGCGTACTGACAGCACGCCGGTCCAGGGTGGGTCGAGCGTCCCTGCGAGCCGGCATCCTCCCGTGCGCGCGCGAGCGTGCGCACCACCGACCGGCCGGTCAACGCTGCCGTCACGCTCCGTGGCACATCCGCGCGCTCGACCACGGCCAGCGTCTTGCGAGCTCGCGTCATGCCGACGTAGAACACGCGCCGCAGTTCTTCGGCGGCGGCGCCGGACCCGTCGAGCGGCCACGCGCCAATCAGCAGCACATGGTCGTGCTCGGTCCCTTTGGCGGCGTGCACCGTGCTCAGCCAGACGCCGTCTCCGAAGGCGAAGCCGCGGCGCGCTTCGGCGCAGGCTTCATAGATCGCCTCCATCGCTTCCCCCGCCGGCAACTCCGCGTTCTCGGTCTCTTCGCGCCAGGCCTCCAACGTTCTCACGAGAAACCGGCGCCATGGATTCGCGGCGTCCCCGGCCGGGCTTGCCGCCGCCGCCTGCTCGAGCAACGCCTCCGCACGCACGCAGGCGCCCCGGCGGCCGGCGAGATCGGCGAGAAACGCGTGGATCTCGCGAACCCGGTGCAAGGGCGGGATGACGCGCGGATCGGCGAGCCAGCGCACGGGCACGCGCGCCTCTTCCGCGGCGGCCCGGACCTCCACGAGTTCCCGATGGCTGCGCGCGAGCACGGCAATCTGCGCCGGATCCTCCACGCCCCATTGCCTCAAGCGTTCGATCTCGGCCACCACCGCGCGGGCTTGGCCGGCCGCATCCGGCACTTCGATCACCTGGACACGACCCCCGGTCACGGGGTCGAGCCGCGCCCCTTCGCCCCCCGCCGGCGCCCGCGCCCGACGCCGGTCAACCCGGATCGGCCGATCCCGCTTCATCCGATCCCGGTTGGCGGCGATCAACGCATTTGCGGCGGCGATGATGTGGCCGGTGGATCGATAGTTCTCGACCAGGTAATGGACCTCGGCATCGTAGTCCTTCTCGAACCGTCGGATGAACTCGACATTGGCGCCGCGGAACGCATAGATGTTCTGGTCGTCGTCGCCCACCGCGAGCACCGACAGCCTGGCGTCCGCGTCATGAAGCGTCCTGCCCGCGATCGCGCTGATCAACTCGTACTGGGGCTCGTCGATGTCCTGGTACTCGTCCACCAGGATGTGCTGGAAGCCCGCGAGCACCCGGTCCCGCACCTCGTCCGGTTCGACCCCTGCTGCCGCCGCTTGCTCGCCACCCAGCAACTGGGCGGCCTCGACGATCCAGCCGTTGAAATCGGGCAGCTCGTCGCCTCGGGCCCATCCGCCGCCGAGCGACCGTCCCAACAGCCGCATGGCCAAGCCATGGTAGGTCGCCACGGTCACGCCGTGGGCGTCGGTCCCGACCAGGTCCCGCAGCCGTCGGCGGATTTCGATCGCCGCCTGCCGGTTGAAACAACACACCAAGACGCTGGCGGGCCGGACCCGCTCGACCCGCAGGAGGTAGGCGCAGCGATGCACCACCGTCCGCGTCTTGCCCGAGCCCGGCCCGGCGAGGATGAGCAGGTTTTTGCCCAGCGGTGCCGTGACGACCCGCTGCTGCTCGCGGTTTCCCAGGTCGGTCACGATCCGCTGGAACGACTGGGCAGTGGTCGCGTGCGTCAGCAAGTCCGGCTTCGTGTGCATGAAGCGCCGGATGAACGCCGCCTTGTCCATCGTGAAATAGGCCAGCACGAGCTTCAGCGCCTCGCTGACCCGTTCCAGCCCGCACCGGGCGTACTCGCTCATCACGTGGATCTGGAACACGCGCTCGCGGTAATGATCGCGCAACGGCCGGTAATCCCCGGTGGCGTACGACACACCGCGCATCTCGGGCTCGACGCGGATTGTCATGGCGGACCGGAAGACGGCCAGGCCCTGGTGCAGCACGATCACCCCCAGCTCGTGCATGAACATCAACGCCCGCTCGAGCGCCGCATCCATCTCCTTCACTTCGCTCCGCAGCACCAGATCCCCCTCGACCGCCTGGCGCAGTTCCTCGAGCGTGAAGGGCACCAGCCGTTCCGCGCTGGCCGGAGCGTCCGCGGGCACCTTGCCGAGGATGGCCTCGAGGGCGACCTTCGCCACGCGCCGCCGTTTCTCGGCGAGCTCGGCCGTTTGTTGCCACGGACGCCGCACCCGGACCCGATAGGCATCCCTGCCGAAGAACTTGAGCTCGATGCTCCCGTGGCTCCCGGCGAACCCGCGTCCGTCCTCGCCGAGGCTCTGCAGCAGCCTGCGAACCCCGTCCACCGTCGACTCGAAGCCCTCGTCCGTCAGCCGCTGGTTGAGCCGGCGAAGCGACAGCGGCATCCAGCCCTCCGGATCCGGTTCCTCGCGGGCCAGCAGGTCGATCAACGCGCGGTCCAACGCCGACACCCTTTCCAGGGCCAGGCGCGATGGATTCGCCACCTTGTGCCGGACATACGCGGAGAAGAGCGTGTCGCGCTGCAGCAGGTCCGCCTGGCACATCGACCGCAGAACCTTCAGGACCTTGGCGCTGACGTACTCCGGGCTCCACCGGCGGCCCGCCCCGGGAGGTTCCTCGCGCAAGGCGTCCGTCCCGTCCGCCGCGGGAGCGGCCCCCAACGCGAATCCCATGAACTCGGGCAATTGCGCCAACTGATCGACGCTGATCGGCGCGCTCGGCTGCGCGTTCATCATCTCCCGCAGGACCGCCAGCCACAGCGCCCGCTCGCCCGGCGAGAGACCCAGCCTGCCGATCCGCTGTTCCGCTTCCGCCATCGTCCGGACCAGCAGCCGCGCCTGGAACACCTGCGTGACATTCTCGTCCCGCTGGACAAATCCTGCACGCTCGAGCCACGCCACCGCCGTCCGCACCCGCGTGTCGGCCATGGACCCTTCCACCTCGAACTCCACATCCAGGTCCTCGTCGCGCAGGATCTCGCCGGTGGTGATCACCACCCGCCCGTCGTGCTGGCGACGCGGGTTGCGCAGGACCCGCAGGATCTGCGCGATGTCGCGCCGGCTCAGCTCGGACATCGCGCTCAGCCGGAATTGCTCTTCGCAATCGGACTCGTCGTACAGGAGCACGCACTCGGCCCGCCCGCCGTCCCGGCCGGCCCGGCCCGCCTCCTGGAGGTAGTTCTCGAGCGACCCCGGAGTGTCGGCGTGGATCACCAACCGCACGTCCTCCTTGTCGATGCCCATGCCGAACGCGTTCGTGGCACACATCACGCGCAGCGACCCCGACAGAAACTCGTCCTGGATCCGTTTCTTCTCGGCAGGCGTCAATCCGGCGTGGAAATGGGCCGCAGCCCACCCTTTCGACGACAGAAACGCCGCGGTTTCCTCGGTGAGATGCCGCCGGGAACGGAAGACGATCGCGCTGCCGCCACCCTCGAAGCCGAGGCGATCCGCCAGCAGATCGTGGATCCGCTCGAGCTTCGCGTGCGTCCCGATCGTTTGCACTGCGAACCGCAGGTTCTCCCGCTCGACGCCGCCTTCATACAGCGCCAGCCCGCGGTCGGTTTCCGTCCGGAAGAACTCGACGATCTCGCGGCGCACATCGGTTTTCGCGGTGGCGGTGAAGCAGGCGATCGGCGCCACCGGCACGCCCTGGCCCGCCGAGAACTCCCGGATGAACCGTCCTGCGTACAGGTAGTCCGGACGGAAATCATGCCCCCACTTCGACAGGCAGTGCGCCTCGTCGAACACCCAGCAGCCGATCTCCCGGTGCGCGATCGCTTCCCGGAACGACCGGTTCCGGAACTGCTCCGGCGACACGTACAACAACGCCACATCGCCCAGCCGGATCCGCCGCAGCACGTCGCCCCGCTCCGGCGGCGTCAACAGCCCGTACAACGCCGCCGCGTGCGGCGTCCCCGTCCGGCGCACCAGGCCGTCCACCTGGTCCTTCATCAGCGCCTGCAATGGCGAGATTACCACCGTCAGCACGCCCCGGCGATGATGCCGCACCAGAGCCGGCAACTGGTAACACAACGACTTGCCGCCCCCCGTGGGCAGTAAGGCCAGCAGCGATTCCCCGCGCATCCCCGCTTCCACAATGTCCCGCTGCAGACTCCCCCCCGACCCGCTCGCCGGCAACGGCCGGAACCCGTCGAACCCGAAGAACACGCGGAGCTGCTCCGGCGCGTTGTGCACGCGCCGGCAGTAGGCGCACGCCGCGGCAGCGCACGGCTCCTCCCGCCACCGTCGGATCAACTCGCCCACTGCGGGATGTTCCATGCGCACCCACGGCGGCAGGACCGAATTCGACCCCGCCACACGCAGCCAGCTCGCCGCGTACGCCAGCGCGTGGCGCCCCGATGCGCTCCGCCACAGCGCGTCGTCGATCGAGGCCTCGGCGCAACCGTACCGACGCACGTGCTCCCGGCACCACGCCGCCGCGTCCTCCCGGCTGAGCCGCCGTTCCCCCCGGCCGATCTCGCTGAACACCGCCTCCAAACCCGCGGCCAACCGGTCTCCCGGCTCCGACGGCTCCCCCAGCAAGAACCGCAGCAGCGCCCACAATCCCGGTTCGGTTCGACGCAGCCCCGCCAACGCATCCCACTCGTCCCGGAACAGCACCGCCGCCAGACGCGCGTCCGCCACCGGATCGCTCACACTCTCCCGCACCAGCTTGTAGTCCTTCACCAGCCGGTGATACGGATTCTCCGGGAACGCAATCGGCGACAACACCAACGTGTCCACGACCGGGAGCTGCAGAAGGCAATGTCCGGGGCGTTGCTCGCGCAGGATGCGAAGGTCGTGCCGGACCAGGTTGTGCCCCAGCACGCACACCGCATCCGCCGCCAACGCCCGCAACGCCGGGTCTTGCGCGACCGCCGCCGCGTCACCCGAACGCTTCAGTGTCCGATCCCCCAAGACCGCGCCCCACTCGCGGATCCGGCCGGTCGGCGTGACTTCCAGGTCCAGGAGGAGCGCACGCGCCAGGAGCGTCGACTGATGCCCTGCGGCGAACATGCATCCAGCCTAGCGAGGCGCCGCCCCAGACCCAGTCGAGTCCCCGGGCCCATGAAGACCCTGCTGTGCTTGCCCACCCTCTCTTCCGCGCCTCGCTAATGGAGAGTCCTCGAAGGCAGGGGGGGGCGGGTTTGGAACCGCAGGGACCCAACTTGACCTGTTGACCACATGTTTCACCATTCGAGGACTCTAGCCAACCCCCGCGCTGCCGCCAAGCCCGCGACCGCGCCGGATCAGTTGCCAGCGAATCAGGTTGGCGTTCCAGTCCCGACCGAGAACCCGCAACCCGGCGGCGTCGATATCGGGACTGATCATCGCGCCGCGTAAGCGGGGGAGGCCGTGGCCGGTGAAGGGGAGTCCGACCACGGGCTTCGCCTCACGCGGGACCGGCGGCCTGGCGACGGCGACGGAACTGAACATCCGACGGCCCCACGAACGGGGCCACGCCGACCACGGCTGGCTGAACTCGCGTCACACCTTCTCCTTCGGGGACTACTACGATCCGGCGCACATGGGCTTCCGCTCTCTGCGCGTCATCAGCGACGACCGGGTGGCGCCGGGCATGGGCTTCGGCACCCATCCCCACCGCGACATGGAGATCTTCAGCTACGTGCTGGAAGGCACGCTGGAGCACAAGGAGAGCATGGGCAACGGGCGCGACGGCTCAGCCAGGATTCATCAAGACGCTGACGTCTACCGCGTGCGGCTCCGTCCGGGTCAGACGGTGACACACCCACTGAGGCCGGGACGGGGCGCATGGCTGCACGTTGCCAAAGGGGCTCTGACGGTCAACGGTGCGCCGCTGACGACCGGCGACGCCGCGAGCACCGAAGCAGCCGGAATGCTGACCCTCACCGCGCTCGCCGGCTCCGCCTTGGCTGCCTCCCAGAGCTTCGATTTCAAAGACCCCAAAGGCGTGAACAACCCGGTGTTCAAGCTCGACGCGCCGCTCGAAGCGATCACCGGCAGTGCCAACGGTATCAGCGGCAGCGTGACGTTTGACCCGGCAGCCCCGGCGGCTACGCAGGGGAAGATCGTTGTCGCCGCCGCCTCGCTGCACGTGCCCAATCCGATGATGAAGCAGCACCTGCACAGCGAGCAGTGGCTTGACGTGGCGAAGCACCGGGAAATCACGTTCGAGGCCGCCTCGCTCAGCAACGTGAAGACCACGGGCGACAGCACAACGGCCGACGTGACGGGCACGCTCACGCTCAAAGGAGTGGCCAGGCAGTTCTGGAGACGATCTCTTCTTGCATCGATAGGATTCGCTTCTCCGATCGCAACGGTACGCCCTCATCCGGCCCTCTCGGGCGCCGAGATGTCTGGCAACGGCGGTCGGTTGCGGCGGGTGGTTCTGAAAAGGTGGGCGCAGGATTATCCGTCTGAGGGCGTGCGGTGCGGTTCGGGCCGCGAGCGCCCGGCGCGAGTTGCGCATTGACCGGACTCCGGCCATGGTATTACAGTAATACCGATGCCAACGCTCACATTCAAAGTGACCGCCGAGGAGGCCCGGCGCATTCGGATGCTGGCACGGCGCCAACACGTGTCGGTCTCGGAGTACCTTCGTCGGCGGGCGCAGACCCGACCCGAGAGGGTGCAGCCCCTTGAGCGCGTTCGGTGCGAGTACACGGGCGCGCTGATCTTTGCCGCCGCGCCCCAGCTTGCGCCGCTGACCACGGAGAGCGTGCGCGGAATGCTCGCCGACTTCCCATGAGGTATCTGCTCGACGTCAACCTCCTCGTCGCCTGGGGCTGGAGCGATCATGCGGAGCATGCACGGGCCGCGGCATGGATCGGACAGGCGAAGCGGACCCGCGGAACCGTGCTGTTTTCCTCGGCCATCCCGCAGCTCGGCTTTGTGAGGATTTCGGTGCAGCGCACCGGCGGCCAGATCACACCTGCGGATGCCGGAGAGGCGCTGGCTGGGATGCTGGCCAGTCTGGGAACGGTGCACCAGTTTCTCTCCGACGACCAGGCGGCGACGGTCTGGCCGGCGTGGTGTCGGAGCGCAGGCCAGACCACGGACGCGCACCTTCTGGCTCTGGCGAGGGCGAGCGGAGCCGAGCTGGCGACCCTCGACGCAGGGATTCCCGGCGCCTTCGTGGTCCCGACCGCCTTGGGCAAGTCATGAGCTGCTGGAGCCTTCGGCCGGCAGACGCGTGCCACGGTTCCGGGGCGAACCGGCTGTAGGCCAGCGGCTTGCGGTTGCGCCAGTGCTTGGTAATGTGGCGCGTCCGGCAGGACTTGAACCTGCAACCTGCTGATCCGAAGTTCTATCATGACGGCTTCCACCCATTTGGACCGACCGAAACCAACAAGGACAAATCGTTGATTCCGAGCGTCTTGCCGTCGCGCAGCCGCGGAACCACATGGACCCTTGGAGGCTCAATTCCGGGCATACAGTATACAATCGGCCCTGCGGGAGAAGCCACCTGATCACGGGGAATGGCGGCTCACCGCGGACGAAACTCCCTGGGTTTGCTGTGTCTGAGGATGCCATTTGGATGGGCCGCTCCTGGAGGTTGCATCCAATGAGAATCCTCTTGGCGATGGTGCAATTCTCCGCGGCGTGAAAGCGATCCTCCCTGCCGCCGTTCTCGTGATGCTGGGCGCCGCGCTCACTCTTCAAGCGGCGGTCCGCGGTTACCGACGCGTTCTGCGGGTAGACAACCGGGAGGAGGAGTCCACGTGCTTCATGAGCGTTCGCAACCCTGAGGCGTGACCTCAGTAATTGAACAGATCGGCGAGGGAGTAGCTCTTTCCGGTAGCGTGGTTCAGCGCCAGGAGGACTTTCGACTGCGTGTTCGACGTCAGCCCGGCCTTGCCCCAAGAAACCGCGGGCGAGACCCATCACCCTCCTGATCGTGATCTTGGCGCTGGCGAAAAGCGCGGGGGCGGCGGAGCGCAGTTATCGTTTTGACGGCCAGGTGTCGCGCGCGGTCCTCGACAATTACCTGTCCCGAGGTGCCGGGCAAACCGCAGGAAGGCGTGCTGAGAGCGGGGCATTTGGACACGATCTACGGCCGGAGCGCGGGCGGGTTGACACCCAGCGGTTGGGGTTGCACGCACCTGCCCTACCTCGAAGCGGACCTCGTCACGCGGGCGGAAGAGGTGGAGGTAGCCGTGCTGCCAAGTCGGACTCCGCGGAATGCACTCGAAGGTCAACTGGATCAGCCCATTCTCGAACAACTGGAAACGCTGGCAACTCTCCACCCGATAGTGCGGCGTCGGTGGCTGGCAGAGCTCGGCCGTGCGCTCATCGATCACCCGCAATTCCATCGGCGCGTTCCGCGGCTCAAACAGGACCGCCCGCTCCTGCTGCGTCCCATCGAGGATATGTTCGAGATTTAAACCCGCATAGGCCGGCACAAACAGATTCCGCGCTTGCCGCTCATGCCGCAGCGCGCCCAGCCCACTGTAGCCGGAGTGGAGCAGGACGGTGTGGCCCGGCTTGACCGGCGCTTCCGGATTGGCCGGTTTGCCCGCTCGATCCCGGAGTTGGATCCCTCGGGCTTGCAGGACTTCCTCGACGGTCCGCCACGGCCGTGCACGGCTGCCGTCCCCCTCCGGGCTGCCGTGGATCGGATCGCAGTGGAAGGTGGCCGCGCCAGCGGTCGTCGCCGCCAGCACAAGGCCGAGCACAAGTCGGGCAGTCATAGGAACGCTCAATTCATGCGGCTACGGGGTTCCACCAACACGCGCCCTTGCCTTCCACCGCCTTCACTGCACGGCGACGGATGTCGTCCATCTGCCCGGCGGTCAGTGGACGGAATCTCCGGAATGCCTCGAGAACGGTGTCCTGCTCGTTCGGGAAGCTCATCCCCAGCAGCGCCACGTCCGGGTCCAGCGTCAGCGTGTAGTGCAGGCAGTCCGCGACGCTCAAACGCGGGAGTTGCGGCTCCTCCCCCGGGGGCTGGCCGCCCGAGCTGAACTTGCCCCTTGGGCGCGGGTGCAGTGGTTGGTTGTAGCCGGTGGTGTCGCCGAGCAGCTTGCCGGCCCCGAAGGTCTTGAAGCACACGGTGCCCACCCCGTGCCGGCAGGCTAGCGGCAGAATCTCGTCCACGTAACGCCGGCGCAGCCGTACATGTCGGCCGTGTCGAAGAAGTTGATCCCCAAGTCGAGGGCGCGGTGGATGGTGGCGATGGATTCCTGCTCATCGCGAGGGCCATAGAACTCCGACATCCCCATGCAGCCCAACCCAAGGGCCGAGACCAGCGGACCGTCTTTTCCCAGTTTTCGTTGTTTCATCGTGTCCCCTTTCAAGCATGACCAACGCGACTTGAGCCTTCATGGCTTCCGATTCTGGCTAAACCACTGCTGCAACAGACGCTGGCGGTTCGTGGGCTCAGCGCTCGGCTTGGTATTGCTGCGATCCGAGCCGTGCTCGACGCTCCAGCCGCTCCATTCCCGAAAGGCGTGGTAGCTCCAGTCCCAACCGTGTGCCTCGAAAATCTCGATCAGGTCCTTGAGGTAGCGATAGGCGCTCTCGTCGGGTGCCCACCGAATGGCGCTGAACTCCCCGATGCAAATGTGCACGCCGTAAGCCCGCTGGAACTCGATCACCGGTTTCAGCGCCGCCTCCAGTGCCGCCTTGTCCCAGTTCCTACCCTCGATCACGCCCGGGTACCGCCAGCCGGGGCCGGAGCCATACACCCCCTGGTGGGTGAAGGCGTGCGGCAGGTACATGTGAACGCTGTAGACCACATTCGAGTTTGCCGCTGCCCGCCCACCCGTGCAGCGCGTCGGTCCCTTCAAAATCAGCCTGAAAGAAGACATGACCGCGTGGCCTCAACGCCGGCGCCTCGGCGACCGGCGCGATCGACGACTTGCCCGGGTCCGCCTCAATACCGTGTGCGTTGAACCAGGGGAAAAGGTCCCGTTCCAAGGCGACGCTCAGCACCCCCACCGTGGCATGGACATCGTACTGCTTGAGCTGGTCTGGTCCTGCCAACCGGCGTTTGGCTTGGAAGTAACGCGCGATGACATCCGGGTTGTCCTGGCGCAGCTGTTCAAAGACCCAGAAGGTCTTGCCCCAATGGATGTCGTTGGCCTCGCCCCTGCCCAAGGACCGGGCGCCGGCTCGGCCTTTGCCCTCTAGATCATAGAGCGTCATGGTCGGATCGAGTCGGCTCGCCCGCGCGATCGTGTCCCGGATGCGCCGTCGGGCCTCGGCCTCGTGCCCCATGTCGATCATGACCAGATTGCCGACGTACGTGGCGATGGGCTCATTCCAGACCTCGGCGAACGGCAGGACCCAGGAATGAACCGATTCGTGCGTGATGAACTCGATCATGCTGTCCTCGCGGTCCGGAAAGCCGCCCCAGAACACGGCCAAACCAAGGGTCCGACCGGAGGAGAAGCCGCCGCCGCCCGTCGCCAGCAGCACGATCTCGGACGCCATGCCCTCGGCAAGCGGGACCCCCATGCGTCGCTCGATCACGGGCCGGCAACGCGCGTGGATGTCCGCCATGGACTTGGCATAGGGCTTGAGGTAGCTGCTGTAACGCAGCGTGATCGGGCCCAGGCTCTCGCTGTGCTCCAACTCCCCCCAACCCCGGCTCCGAAACGGTTGGGCCGGATCAACCCGCTTGCCCGAGGCCACGTCCGCCAGAAGCGGTTGCCACCAAGCCGCATTGATGTTGTCGCTCGCATCCGGGTTTTGGCCGGCCAGTCCGCGGGCGCCCACCAGCAGCGTTCCTTTGCCCATGGTTCGCCGGGCCAGCATCGGCTTGCCCTGGGCATCCACCATCAGTACGCGCCACTGGTTCGTGTCCTGCAGGTTCAAGATGTCGCCGCCGCCGGCAATCTCGCCCGCGACCGGGGCGGAGGCAGCCCGCAGCGGCTTCTGGGCGGGCGGCCCGAAGGCGCAGCCAAATTCGCGCGCCAAGGCGTTCTGCGGTTCGTCCGCAGTCGAACCCAGCAGCACGACACCCCCGCCTTCATCGAGGAAGGCCGAGATCGTGTGGATGTCCTCCGGCACGTAACGCAAATGAGGATCGCAGCCCAGCAGGATGAGCAGGTTGGCGTTCGCGAAATCGTAGTGGAAGAGCGCCCCCCAACTCATCGCCACCGGCTGATCGGGCAGGTATTGCCGGTGAAACCGCCCATCGGCGTAGAAGGTGAACTGGTGCCCCAAGTCCACGACGGCATGCACCGGCGCGCGCTCCTGCGCGACCCCTGCATGGCCGAGTGCCAGGCTCACGCCAAGCCCCACCAGGACCAAGGGCAGAACCGTCAGCAGGACGTTGCGGCACCTGGCGCGGACGCCGCCCGGCCAAAGATCGGTCGCGCGGGCTTGCGCCCCGCCGAAAGCCATCGACCGGACCAGCGAGCCGAGCGAACCGACAGTATGCGTGAGGGACCGCAGGCACCCGAGTTGACGTGCCGAAATCCTCGGTCGGTTCTCTGCGCCTGTGGGCTGTCTCATTGTCTTGCCTTCTGAGCTTTCAGATGGAGCACGGCGCTTCCGGCGAAGGGAGCCTGGAACTGGCGGGTGCCATCCTCCGCCCGCAGGCGGTCGCTCCCCGCCGGTTCGGGACGGGAGGGATCGATCCATTCGAGCCGGTATTCTCCCGATCTCAACTGGAGGGAGAAGTCCTTTCCGCCCGCCGGTTGATACACAAGGTACTCCTGGCCCGGGCAAGCCAGGCAATAGCCGGTGGAGGCGAGTTCGTTCCGGGGTGTCATGGCCGCCAGGTTCAGCCGCTCGGCAACGCGGCGAGCGTAGCCCATGGCGGCACGGATGGGTTCCCAGCCGCGGTCCGCGCCCAGCACCGAGCCGTCGTAGGGATCCATGAAGATGGGGTTGTGTCCGCGGAGAAAGCTCTTCCAGACCCAGCCGGGGTTTCCGCCGACACCCCAGATGTGATCGGTGTCGAGCAGGCTGACCTTGTTTTCGTTCCAGGCCGGAGGATCTTCCGCGTAACCGTCAGCGCGCCCCGGGGAGAGCCACTCTGCCGGGCTGGCCAGCATGGTCGGAAGCCGTTCGGCGCCGTGGCCCGTATTCCCGACCGGATGTTGTTTCGGTTTGGCGCGCTGGTGATCATGAATCGTCTGGACCACCCACCAGTTCCACTCCCTTTCACCCCCTTCGTTGATGACCTCGTAAAGCACATTGTCCAGGTCGTTGAGTGTGTCCACGACCTTGCGCACATACGCGGCTTGGAACTGGTTAACCTCCGGGCTGCGCAAGGTGTGAACCCGGCCGCTGAACGGATCGGCGCCTTCGACTTTGGGAGCCTGAACAGTGTTGGCGGGGTTGAAGGGATGGGACCGCCAGGCCCAGCCGTCCTCCGTGCCGCGACGGCGGTTGCCGTGGAACAAGCCCCAGCCCTCGAACAGCATCACACTCACGTAAATCCCACGCTCTCCCGCCGTCTTGACTCGCGAGCGGAGCCGCTCGAAATACTCGGGGTTAAACTGAGCCAGATTGAATTTCGGTTTGCCGTCCAGAGCCGTGCCTGGGCCGGTTCGCGCCCACGGCAGCGGGGCGGCGTGATGGATGAAGTCCTTTCCCAACGCGCCATTGGCGCGGGTGTCCCAGGTCGTCGAATCCCAGGCCCACAACCGAATGAAGTTGTGATGGTGTTTCTCGAGGAAGCTCAGGTAGGACTCCCAATCGAACTCGTTGGGCGGGTCACTCCGCCCCATGTCGACGAGGTTGTTCCAGGTGTGAGACCCGGTGAGATAGACCGCGCGCAAGGAGCCATCCGACATGCGAGCGCCATCGGTGAAGTAGCGGGGGTTTTCAGGATGGATGCGCAGCGGTCCAGCCGGTGGCGCGGCCGCCGATTGAAAGGCGGGAAAACACACTGCAAGACCTAGGACCCAGGGACTTCGCAGCTTCAGCACAGACATGGTCCGATGGTAAGGCCATTCGGCGGGAGATTCACAGGAGGAAATCGCGGACACAGCCCACCGCCGGCCCGCGGAACGTGGAGGCGTTGCGGGTGGAACTCCCAGACCTGTTTGCCGTCGCGCGGGAAGTGCGGGGGCGTCCGGTGGTGGGGGTGGCAGCGTACAAGCCGGCCAACAGCCACCCCGAGAACGAAGCGCGGCTGTTCGACTTCGTGGGGATGCTGGGGGTGCCGCTGGTGCCCTGCCACGAGTTTCCCACGCGGGCAGCCGCAGCTTTCTTCTCCGTGCATGCGCTGAAGGACCCTGGCTTGACGGCGAAACTCGAGCGGTTGATCCGTACCGGCAAGCCGGTGCTAGTCACGGACGGCCTGGCCGCACGACTTACGAACCAGGTCGATCTGACGGCACAGAATGTCCAAGTGCTCTCCGTCAAGGGTGACCCCAAGTCGCTTCTCGCCCTGCCCCAGGACGCCTTGGACCGTCTCCGTCAACCGCTGCCCGCGCCCAACATGACGTTCCTCGACAACGGCGAGATCCGCTCCACATGCGCTATCGCTGCACAAACCATCGCGCCGACCAGACGCGGTATCGTCCTTGCCCGCGGGAGTTGCCGGCCGTGTACACGCTCTCCAGGCTCTGGCGCCTGATGTCCTATACCGGCGACAAGCCCTTCACCGGCGACGCGCGTTCGGACGACCCGAAGCACGGCTCGGCCGCCTATGTGGCCCCGATCCACGTGGAGAACTTCGATCACAACATTGTCTACGAACACCGGACCGATTTCATGATCGGCCAACTCGCGGACATCCGCCGACACTTCAATGGAGCCGCCACCAAGACAACCCCGGCCTGGCATTTCGTGAGCGACCGGCAACACTGGGTTGTGCGCGACGCCACGGATCAGGGCTTACCGCTGAAGGGCGAGTGGCGCATCAAGTTCGGTGCTCGCCTACCGCGCCTGGAGAGCCCGACCCAGTCGTGGCGGGCCGAGGGCGCGCTGGCGGTGACGGTGCGGGGCGGAGCTGAGCGGCCCGATCGCGTTCACGTGGACCACGTCGACGACGCATTCTATGCATCGCAGAAGGAACCGGAGGGCCAGAAGAAGCTGACGGTGCGCAACGGGGAGGGCAAAGGACTGTCGTTCCTCATCACTTGGTCGAAGACCGAGCCTTGGAAGCGCGAAGGGCGCGAACGAGCCGGCGAGGCGCCCGGTTCACCGAATCCACCGACCAACGGCTACCACGCGGTGGGCGTGGACGTTCGTCCCCTCGCGGCCAAGCCGCGGGGCACCGTCGAGGTCTGGGAATGGCCGTCGGAGGGTGGCTCGCGCCTCCGAGTCACGGTTCGACACTGATACTGGGTGAACCCCGTCATGCAGAAGAACGGAACGCTTGGTTGGTTGGCCCTGTCGCTGGTGCTGGCTCTGTCCCGCATCGCGACCGGCGCGGGGGCTTGGCAACCCCACGAGATTCGGCAGATCAACGGGACGGCGGAGGAGGTGCGCCTGCCCGCCCAACTCCAGATTGTGACGGAGAGCTGGAAGCGGGTGGTGGCGGTACCCTACCTCGCCTACGTACCTGAGAAGGATCGCGTGTTGATGCTCGTGGGCTGCGACTACCCGCATCATGCCGAGGTCCTGTTCAGCGACGATCAGGGGGCCTCGTGGAGTCCACCCAAACCTGCGACCATTGGGGCCGGCATCACCCGTCCCTGGTCCTCTTGCCGGGCGGGGACATCGTGATGACGTATGTTGTACGGAAGGGGTACGTCAACACTCCCGAGGGCTATCCGCAGTTCGGGATCGAGGCGGTGGTGAGCCGGGATCATGGCCGGACGTGGGACCTGGACCACAAGTGCATCCTGCACCATTGGATCGGTCACATTAGAGAGGGGCCGACGTCATGGTATCCGAGCAGCCAGGCGACCTCGTCCGCCTTCTTGCCGGACGGGTCGATGCTCACGGGTGTCCCAGCGAGCCACAATTTTCTTTGCCAAGCCCCTCCTGGCGTTCCTCATACCAGGCTTCAGCTTCCGCGATGTCCGCCTCGACCTCTGGACGGACGAAAAGCTGGCAGCTCATGGACTCAGCCGCTGATTGAGACGTGCCTCAAACTGGCTCCAGGGAATGGCCGCGCCGGGATTCCGTTCGTGCTCGGCGAGCCGCGCCTCCAACATCGCCTTCTCCTCCGCTGACAACTGGCCCTCGTCGAGCCACTCGTCGCCGTCTAGTTCCTGGACCTTCATGACCAGTTCGCGTCGCTCCTCGCGCGTCAGCTTCGGCAGTTCAGCAAGGATTTCAGCTTTGCTCATGGCGGAACCCTAACCTCGTCCGCGAGTGCTCGCAAGACCAGGAATGCGCGCCCATTGTGCTTCGAACGGGGCCACTCCGGCGAGGCATCAGGTTCCAGAGACGCCGCCGGCTACTCCGCGGACACGAGTCCCCTCACTTGACACGGATGATCCGTACCACTTCGTAGAAGGCTGGTCGGTTCTCGTGTGCCTGGTCGCGGCCCGTTGCTGCCGTTTGTGTCTTGGCGTTTAGGGTCAAGACTCTGGCGCCCTGAGACCCGCTAGAGTTTCCTTTGCCCGTCATCCGATCCTGACCACGGCCACCAGAAGGGCCTGCCGTGGCGCCCCGGTGCACGCCAGAGCCACCTGGCGCGATTCTGATTGCCGCTGAGTGTCACGAGAGCGGGTCCGGAATCGGAGTTGCCAGAACCCATCAGAATCGCAGAGCTTACATCAAGACCCGGTCCCCCGACACGGGCCGGGCCGCGACACCGCCGGAGCCGCCACGCCCACCGCACCGACCGGGCGGGGGCGCCGCTACCCTGTAAAACCCGGGCGCCGCGTCGAAGTGGTTCCTGCGGTCAGCCGCGAACCGGTAGGGCGCGACGTGTCGAATCGCTGGTCAACGGACGAAGGCGCGGGGGAGCCGGCCACCGGCGAAGCGGAAGACGCGCCTTGGCCGAAGAGGTTCAGCGGTTCTTCATTCGCCCGAGCGGCACCTCCCGCACCACCTCGACCAGCCTCCAGCCCAGATACCGCGTCGCCACCGCCAGCGTCCTGGGTCCCAATCCGGTTCGTCCTCCCCCGTATCGGCCTTGGCCGCCGCGCCCAGAATCGCCTTCAACTCCTGCGCCGGGGACAACGCCCGCTGCTTGTCCCACTCCGCGTTGCTACCGGACATTATAGCCACCGCGCGTCAGCAGGCTTTCAACATACGTTTCAAATGCCCGTTCGTCGGTCTGGCTCATGTTTGAGGTCCGAGGACGAACCGCGCCCGCTCGTGGCGCAGCATTTCAAACGGGCTCATGCACTTCACGCCAAGGCCGATGCAGGCGTTCGGAATCTTGATCTTCTTGGTGGAGGGGGCAGCGACCTCGTGAGTCACGACCACATGACCGTGCGCCAGCGCGTGGGCCACCAGGTAGAAATCAGCCGTTTGCAGGAACGTGCTTACCGCCGCCGGTTCGTAATTCTGGCCGGCGGCCCAATTACTGACCCTGGCCAGCGCTGGCAGAATGGCCGTGTCGGGCTTGAGAAAGAAACCGTCCCCGCGAGCGGCGGCCCAGCCCGCCAACTCATCAGCGCCGGCCTCAATTTCATCGCCGACCTTCTCGATGCTGAAGACCAAACCGGAAGTGTTCGAGACCACCAGCCATTCCCAGAAAGCGGGACAAAAATCCAACCCGTAGTGCAGGTTCTTGGCTTGGATGAAAGCGTCCGAGTCCAAGAGGTACTTCATGCGACCCCCATGCCGAGGCTGCGCCCCAATTCCCTGAACGTCGAGAGCTTGGAGAACCCGAGCATCCGGAACGCATCCGTGTAGCGGGTCTGGCCTTCCAATGTGCTGGCACACAGTGCAGCCGCGAAGCGTTTGCTCACCCGCGCCGCCTGGGTCAGATAGAAGTTGCCTCCGCGCCTGCGCGGAATCGCCCGCAGCCTTGCCACTTCCGCATGATACGCTTCCCAGAACTCCTGCTGGGTCAGCCCCCCCACGTCCAGGATGCGGCGCAAGATGACCAGCGTGCTGACCTTGAAACGCCGGGCCAACCGGCCGGCCTCGTCCGCCAAGTCGCCGTCGGGTTGATATGCCTGTCGCATCGCCTCAAGTGGCACGAGCAGTTCGGCGGCAACCTCGTTGCACCAACGCTCCACTTGCTGAACCGGGACAGCCGTTGGCTGAGAATCCGATACTGCCGACTGCCCCAACCAGATGTGCGCCAGTTCATGTGCCAGCGTGAACATCTGCGCCGCCTTGGTATCCGCACCGTTGATGAACACCAGCGGCGCGAGATCATCCGCCATGGCAAACCCGCGAAACTCCTGCGGGTCTAAATGCCGGTAGTTGTTGTTGTGCACCACGCCATTGCACATCACGAGGATGCCCAGACCGTCCGCCTGTTCGATCAAGTGCCGCAGCGCATTTGTCCAGGTCGGCATTCGGCGGCGAGCGTCGAGATCGACACCCAACTCCACCCGGATTCGGGCGGCGGTGCGGACCACGTCATCAGCCACCCGCACCGAACCCACAAAAGCCAGCGGTGACTCGCCCATCGATCGCGCGTAGTTCCGGAACCACTCCTGCCGTTGCTGGCAAACGTAGATCGTATCCAGCAAGTCGGGGGACGGGTGGCCGATGCGCTCGTTGCCAGGGGCGCGGAAATCCGGGATGGGAATCGCCTCAACCGGCGGCTCGGGCAGAAACAGGTAGCCCACAGGCGTGTAGGTCGTCTTCGCGAACGCTTCAAGCTGCTTCAGCGTCGGTTGTGCCGCCCCGCCCACCCAATCGGCCAGGTGCGGAAACTTGTGCTCCAGATCGGCAACGTCGAAACCGGCGCGCTCACACGCCCAGCGCAACAACTGCGGCTTGATGGCCACACGGTTCATGTGGGGAGTGTACGGCAGCCGCACTGCATCGTCGAGAACCGAGCTGGGAGCGTCGGCGATGGCGACCGGGGCGAACGGGCTGAAGGCCAGCGGCTTGCGGTTGCGCCAGTCCTTGGTAATGGGTGGCGCGTCCGGCAGGACTTGAACCTGCAACCTTCTGATCCGAAGTCAGAGTTGACTAGGTTTCGCCAGATTGTGCGGTGTTTTGCTGAATTGTCACAATGCCTTGATTTTACTAGGGAATATGCGATGTTGTCCACATCGTGACACAACCATCCAAAACCGCGGCACACTCACAAAGTGGCAAACAAGTGGCAAACACAGTCTCGCGCTTCAGCCCGCGATACTGGCGGACCCGGGTGTTCCGCCCCGTGGCGGTCCGCCCGGACGGCACGCGGGACGAAGCCCAGCACTTTTTTGTCCGGGTTGGACATGCCGGGCGCCGCGAGGCGATAGGGCTTGGCACGAACGACCGCGAGGCTGCCGCCAGGAAAGCCGCCGCGCTCTACGCCAAGTTGAAGGCCGGAGGCTGGGATCGAGTCTTGCGCGAGTTCAGGCGAGAAACCGCCGCGCCGAAGGAAACCGGTTTGAGCGTAGGCGAGTGGATTGCTCTTGCCAGCGAGTATGCGCCCAACCCGCCGCGGACCGCGACCAACTACGCCTACGCTTTGCGCCGTGTCGCCGCCGACATTGCCCAAGCCAAGCCGGCTCGCGGCAAGAGCCGGTTCGATCCGTGCGGCGCGTGGCGGGAACAGACCGACACGCTTGCCCTGGCAACACTGACACCGGTCGCCGTTGAAGATTGGATGCTCACCTTCCTGAAGCCGCACCGCGGGAAGCCACTGGCCGAGCAGAAGGCGACTCGGAGCATGGCCAGTTACCTGCGCAACGCCCGCGCCCTGTTTTCGCGTCGCGTTCTCGACGCTATGCGGAAACACAATGTCCCCTTGCCCAACCCGATTCCGTTCGCCGACGTCCGCTTGGCAGGGAAGGCAGGCTCAACCCGCTACCATTCGACAATAGACGCCCGCGCCCTGCTTCGGGACGCCCAAGCCGAACTGGCGGAAAGTGACCCGGACGCTTACGCCGTGATTCTGCTGGCACTCGGGGCTGGACTGAGGCGCTCTGAGATTGACGCGCTGCAATGGCAGTCGGTGATGCCGGACCGCGGCATCATCCGGGTGCAGACGACCGCGCAACGGCACGTCAAGTCGGAAGAAAGCGAGGGTGACGTCGTCTGCGACGCCGCCCTGTTCGTCGAACTGGAGAAGACCCGCCGCCCTGACGGGACGCTGTACGTTGTCCAGCCGAGCACCGAACACCCGCCCACCCGTGCCGCGCAGTTCTACAGGTGCAAGCCCACCTTCGACCGCGTGACGGCCTGGCTCAAGGCGCATGGCGTCCTGACCGCAAAGCCGCTCCACACGCTGCGGAAAGAGTTCGGTTCGCTGGTGGCTGACGCCGGCGACATTCACCAAGCCATGCTGCAATTGCGCCACGCCCAAATATCCACGACGGAAGCGTTCTATGCGGATCGCCGCCACCGCGCCACGGTGGGGGTCGGTGCCATTTTAAATTCACCCACTGCAACCTCTGCGACCATTGACGAGAAATGAACACACCTGAGGCAGAACAACTCCCGACTGTCGAGCAGCTTGCCACCTTGGCCGCCATGCTCGCCCGGGGGCCCGATGATCGGCCCGACGGCCTCGCAGCCCGAGCACTGGCCCTGTGGCGCGCAAGCGGCGTGGCTCTCTGGCGCGACTCCAGCGCACGGCGTCAGGCTGAGCGGAATCTGGCCAAGTTCAGGACCTTACCACCGCCGGCCGAGACTTCGGCCGGAGGTCCTGTCGGAACGGTCACCATGCCGCAAGAACAAAGACACGCCGCCCTGGACGCCATTGCCAAACGCCCCAGATTTCCGGTCGCTGCCGACAAGTTTGCTGGCTTGGTCGTGCCAAAACTGAAGGGGCGAACCGACGAGGCTGCGGACGCGATCAAGGGTTGGTTGTGGTGGCTTGAACGTAAACGACTCTCTGAACAAGCCGGCGTCCCGATGCACGCCGGCGAGGACTGCCACGCCGAGGCCGTGCAACCAGTCGTTGACGCCCTGTTCGCCAAGTGGCGCAGGCACAGACTGAGGAAGTCTGCATTTGAGGACCTGGCGGACAGCTTCGCCCTTTGGTACACGCACCAACACGCCGCCAAACACGCCGCCGAGATCAGCGCCGTCAGGAGGAAATCAGGTCGAAAAGGCGGCAACGCCAGCGCCAAAGCCCGGGCAAAGTCGAAAGTCGAGCCGTCGCAAGAAAAACGCTTGACACCCGCCACAACCTAGAAGACCCATCGCTTTTGCTTCGCCGCCACGTGGCTTCTGCTTCGTGGCGTTTTTGTTTGCTTCCCGCCCTTGCTTGGCGGCGGTCCCGTTTGCTTCGCCGAACCCGTCGTTTTGCTTCGCCCTTCGGCCGTCCGACCCCGCGAAAACCGGTGTGGTAGAGGTATGCCGCGGCGCAGAGAGCCGCACTGTGCGAGCGCATGTTGCGCTGCGAAGCGAAAGGCGAGTGAATGAAGAACGGAGCTGAAGAACGAGTGGCGACCGAGTTGAGGTTGTTTGAACCGGGCGACTTCGCTCGCCTTATTTCGTGGCACCCCGAGAGCGTTCGGCGAGCGATTCGGCAGGGGCGAATCAAGGCAGTCCGCATGGGGAACGGTTGGCGAATCCCAGGGGACGAAGTGGCGCGCATTTGTGCCGCTGGACTGCCTGCGACACGCTCGGACTAATTGCGCCATGACCGCGAGTGAGTTTGTAGGGCTGTTGGAGGCGCGTGGCTTAGGGCCGAGGCGCAGCAACGAGGGTTGGCAAGCGCGCTGTCCGGCTCACAAAGACATCCGCCCGAGTCTCTTCGTGAGCGAGGGCACCGACGGCCGAACCCTCGTTCATTGCCACGCAGGTTGCGAGGTAAAAGCCATTTGCACGGCTTTAGGCATCCGGCTGCGGGACCTGTTTGCCACGCCCTCGAAAACGCGCCATGGCGGCAATGGTGCGCCGCGTGGGCAGGTTGTGGCGACCTACCCTTATCAGGACGAGACTGGGACCCTGCTTTTCGAAGTTGTTCGCTTTGAGCCGAAGGCTTTCAGACAACGCCGGCCGGACGGCAAAGGTGGTTGGATCTGGAGTGTATCCAGTGTCCGCAAGGTCCCGTTTCGCCTGCCAGAACTGCTGGTGGCCGTGAAGGAAGGCCGCCGCGTCATCATCGCCGAGGGAGAGAAGGATGTCCTAGCACTTGTTCAGGCCAGCTTCGTTGCGACGTGCAACTCTGGCGGCGCTGGGAAGTGGCCTTCAGACTTCGCGGCGTACTTCAAAGGCGCGGACGTGGTTGTGATCGCGGACAAAGACGCCCCAGGCCGGGCGCACGCGCACGACGTGGCCGCGAAACTCCTTGGCGTCCCCGCGGCGGTTCGCGTGATCGAACTGCCAGACGTGGGCGGAAAGCCGGTGAAGGACGCCGCGGACTATTTCCAGGCCGGCGAGACCGCGGCCCAACTCGACGCAATCGCCAACGAGGCACCACTTTGGCAACCACCGGCGTCGGAGTCGGCGCAAGGAGTGGCAGCCTCGAAACACGACGAACTTGTCGTCACGTTTGGCCAGCCGATCTTCTTCTCTGAAGGCCGCGTTACCAACATCAACGAGCGTTTCTTCGCCGGGCTGGTTCAAACCGGCAATGACATACTATTCGATCCCGCCGAACGCCGCTTCTATGAATACGCGCATGGGACCGGGCTCTGGACGCCCGTTTCTGACGAACACGTCCGCGAACGAACTGCTGGCCAGATTCTGGCCTACGGACGCGAACGAGGCCTTGCGCTTGAATCCAAGCTGACGGCAGCAAAGACGGCAGCCATCCTCTCAGCCCTGCGCGGCATTGCGGAACGCCGCGGCGCCTTTGTTGCCTGCCCGGACCGCGTGCACTTGGCAAATGGCGTCGTTCGATTTGGCCCGGATGGTCGCGTCGGCCTAACAGACTTCCGGTTGGACGACTACAGCCGAAACCGCTGCTCGGTGGCTTTCGACCCAAAGGCGGAGTGCTCGAGGTTCTTGAACGATCTGCTCCTTCGGGCGCTCCCGCGATGCGACGTTGATTTCCTGCAACGCTGGCTCGGACTCGTCCTGGCCGGTGCGAACCCTGCCCAGCGGTTTGTCATTCTCGATGGCGTCGCAGCGACGGGCAAGAGCACGATCGCGCAAGTCGTCCGACGGCTGGTCGGCGTGGAAAACTGCGCCCAATTGCGGACCGAACTTCTCGCCGAGCGCTTCGAAGCGGCCCGGTTCATTGGCAAGACGCTGCTGTTCGCTCCAGATGTTCCCGGTGATTTCCTCTCACGTCGGGGCGCACCAATGCTCAAGGCGCTCGTGGGCGGAGACCCGCTGACCGCTGAAGCGAAGTTCTCCAACGAAGTCCTCGCCTTGTCTGGAGACTTCAACGTCCTCATTACATCCAACACCCGTCTCCGCGTGCGCCTGGACGGCGACGCAAGCGCCTGGCGGCGTCGCTTGGTCATCATCCGGTTCGAACGGCCACCGCCAGCTGTCCGAATCCCGAATTTCGCGGAGCTATTGGTTCGCGAGGAGGGGCCCGGAATCGTCCGCTGGGCCCTTGCCGGCCTGCTACGCGCCAGAATCGAATTGGCTCAAGCCGGCGACTTGCGGCTCACCCAGGAGCAGGAAGCACGCGTCGATGCCCTCCTTCAAGAGTCCGATTCTGTCCGGCGTTTTGTCGCCGAGTGCATCGAGCACGGGAGCGGCGACATCACCTCCGCTGAGGCCGTTGAGGCTTACTTCCGATTCTGCGCCTCCCGAGACTGGACGCCCCAGCCCGCGAAGACCGTTGAGCGGTCCCTGACCGACGCCCTGCTCGAAGCCCACGGCGTGTCCCGCCGCCATGACATTCGACGCGACGGTCGAAACGTCCGCGGTTGGTCCGGTGTGATTCTCCGTCAGGATGAAGAGGTCCGCGAAACCGAATCTGAACAACTTGCCCCGAGGTATGCAGAACGAGATTGACATCACTGACGCCCTCCTTGCGTTGTGTCCGGTTGTACTCTCGGACGGTTCGGACGGATCTTTTCCACCCACGCGTGTAAGGAGGGAGAACTTGCTTGGGGACGAGAATGAGAATGTGGGATTGGGAAATAATAGACTTTTACCCGTCCGAACCGTCCGAAGACCGCGGCCACTGGAAAGCGACGACGACTTCTGGGCCGCGATTGCCGACTGGCCGGCCGCGGCGGAACACCCGCGCTGGCGCAACAGGCCTGAACTCCAACGCGCCCGCGCCGAGCGCGGAGACCGTCACCGACTGTGGCTGCCGCCAGGAAGAGCCCGACGATGAACAAGACCAACGTGCCTTCGCTACCAGACACTGAAGCCGGTGTACCGGCGGTCACGACGGGATGCTCCACTTCATACTCGCTTGCGTCCGGGGACGTCGCCTTCTGTCATCCCATGAACGACCAGAAGTGTAGTTCGCCCGCACACGCGGAGTTCAACCGCGCTGGAGACTCTGTCAGTAACCATCAGCACTAGAACACATGAGCATGTCCACAAACGAGACCACCCCAGCGCCGGAGCCGGGTGCAACGCCGGTGTCCGTTCAGGAGCAACGCAAGAGCAAGCGCCCGGGCGGCGTTACCGGGCGAGGCTTCATGCCGGGGTGCTCTGGCAACCCGTCGGGCCGGCGGAAGGGTGTGGCCTCGGTTCAGGCCGCGCTCCGTCGGACCCTGACACCAGCCGATGCGACCGCAATCGCTAAACAGCTCATAGCCAAGGCCAAGGAAGGAAACACCACCGCGACAAAGTTGTTGCTAAACCACATGCCCACAAGTGATCAGAACGGCAATCCGCTGGATGATCTTCTGGGTCGGCTCTGAGGCCCCGCAAATGACAAGAACCTGCCTCGCCCACGCACGCGTCTGAACAGTCGCGGCAGCCCTCCACAGTTGACCGGCGACGCCCTCCTCCACATCCCTGCGAACCCGCGGCCATTGGCAACCCAAGCGCCTCGCCCGGTGCGCCTTGCGGGCTGGCCGGTCGCCGAGCCTGTCGATGGCGGGGCGCTCATCGTTGAACTGAGCGATGAGGAGATGCGGCTTTACGACGAGCGGAACGAGTTGCCCGCCCGGTACGCCTGCAAAGCACGCACCGCCCGCACGCTCGTCGTGCTCCCGCAGGAGGACGGCCAGGATAAGCGTGACGAAGAGGCGATTGCTCGCGCCCGCGCAGCACTTATGGTTGCCCAGGCGCACGAGTGTAGCAAGGGGAACAACGCAGCCTGTGCTGAGGGGAATGAAAACGGTGCGCAAGTCTGACTTCAACGGCGAGGTCGAACGCGGGACACCAGTGCCACGCCCAAGCCACACCGCTTCGTTGCGCCATCTCGAACCACTTCGGCGTCACCTACGCCTCGAAGAGCATTAGCGACCCTCTCACGCAGGCGCAGGTCGAGGCGATCAACGACGGGCTCGTGGCGGCGGTCACGCTCCTGAACGGGATCCCGGGGGCGCTCGTGGAAAGCGGGGTGCTGAAGGGTGGGGCGTAGCTCCCGAAGTCAAGTTCAGAACCGGCAAGGCCGTCCGCCGCTCAACTTCGCATGGTTACCGACAGCAAGATCCGGTCGTTGTTCTCGTCCTCCCCTCGGCAGGATCAACGACAAGGGCGGAACCGCGGTTCCGTATTGTCAGGGGGGATCCGGCGTGGTAGGCGTCTGTATCAGCGCCCATGCCTCTGCTCGCCGACATTCGCTTCGGTGGACCCACACCGGCTTTTCGCGGCAGGAGCGAGCAGAAGCTAAGGCGGAGAAAGGAACGTCATGAACGCGATGAAGAGCCTGAGCGCAGTGGCAGTCGTTGGGATTATACTGGGCCTGACGAATGCTCGGGGCCAGGCACAGCCGATCGTGATCGAGTCGCTGAGAGTGAACGGGGAACTGACCTGCACGGGTCTCGAGCCGGGCAGCTCGGCCACGGTGGAATGGGCTCCGACGGTGGACGGGCCGTGGACGAACAGTTGGGCTGGGCTGGATGCGGTAACGGTTGACGCGACCGGCACCATCCACGTAGCGGTTCCGATGTTCTACCGGGTGCGAGGGGAGCCGATGCCGCCACCGGGCATGGTGCTGATTCCCGCAGGCTCCTTCCAGATGGGCGACAGTTTCGGCGAGGGAGATTCTGCAGAGCTTCCCGTGCACATGGTGACGGTGAGCGCGTTCTATATGGACCGGACCATGGTCACGAAGGCGCTTTGGGATGAAGTGTACCAGTGGGCCACGGATCACGGGTACAGTTTTCTCAAACGAGGCTCAAGCAAAGCAGCGAGCCATCCCGTCTACTTTGTCAGCTGGTATGACGTAGTGAAGTGGTGCAATGCGCGAAGCGAGAAGGAAGAACGGGTTCCAGCGTACTACACGAGCGGTGCCATGACGACGGTGTACCGCACGGGGCAGGTGGACGTTCAGAACGACTGGGTGAAATGGAATACAGGGTATCGGTTGCGGACGGAAGCGGAGTGGGAGTGTGCGGCACGGGGCGGGTTCTCAGGTCGGCGGTTTCCGTGGGGGGATACGATCAGCCACAGCCAAGCAAACTACCGCAGTTATTGGAAAGACGGAAGACCTTACTATCCCTACGATGTCAATCCGACGGAAGGATACCACCCGACATACGCGACTGGCGGCACCCCCTACACCAGCCCAGTGGGTTCGTTTGAGCCGAATGGCTACGGGCTGTATGACATGACGGGGAACGCGGTGGCGTGGTGCTGGGATCTCTATGAGGGCACATACTACGAGGCCTCTTCTTCGTTGAACCCTCGTGGGCCAGCGTCAGGCGGTATGCGAGTGCTTCGCGGAAGCGGTTGGTATGCTCAGGCCAACCGGTGCCGAGTCTCATATCGCAGCGGTATGGCTCCAACCGATACTGTCGACTATATCAGTTTCCGGTGTGTTCTGCTTCTGGGCCGGTGATCGGATCGGTAGCATGGTGGTGGAACATACCTTCGCCTCTGCCGGGAGATGTCACCACCTCACGCAGGAGTCTCGTCCTTGACATTGGGGGGAGGGGTCCCTGCGGGGGAGGCCGGTGGGGGGCGGGGGCGGGTCGGCGCCCCGAGACCCACGTTCTTTTGCCTGTTTTTCTTCCATGTTCGTCCATGCCTGCTTAGGGCCTTTCCCCAAGGGGCGATCGGCGCGTCGTTATTGGAGGCGCGTGGAATGAGGAGGCGCGCAGGCGAGGCCGTTTTCGGCCTCATCTGAGAAGTTTGTGTTTGCCCCTGGTTCCCAGGGCGAGTTGTTCTGGCGGCGTCAACGGGTCTCGGCGAGCAGCGCCTCCAGCGCATGCGGCTCTAGCCGAGGCACTTGTGAACAACCGCCAGGCGGTTGTTCAAGCCGCCGGAAACAACTCGCCGGGGCACGAAGTGCCCCCTCCAAACACAAACTTCTCGTGATGACCCCGTTTTCGGGCTCGGCGCGTAAGTCCGGTGTCTATGACGGGGTAAGCCGGCTATGAGTGGGCCCTGGCTTCCGTGGAGGGCGCCGGGGTGTCGAGCGACAGGTAAAACTCCCCACCGGGAAGAACCCCCCCATTACCACCCGTCTCGCCAAAACGCGCCTACGGCCATCCTGGCGCGAAGGAGGGGCATCCTGGAGGCACGCTCACTGCCGACCGGTCTTTCTCCGCTGAAGCGAGGCCTGGACCCGTCGTACGATGCGCTGGAGCTGTGTCGGATGCCAAGAGCCCTCCCCTGATCGTGTTAGGACATGCTCGGCATTCAGTAGGCCCGCGATCTCGGCATACGACTTCCCCTGTTCGCGCCAGGCCTGGATCCGCTCGATTACGGCTTGTTCTGCCGGCGTCGATCCATACGCTTTCCGGCCCTCACAGCGCCCGCCGGCGCGACGGATTCGCAGCCGGCTGGCCCGGAGCTTTTGGACGATCAGGCATTTTTCCCACTCGCTCACCGCCGAGAGAATCTGCCGGACGAGTTTTCCGGTTGGGTCGTCATTTCCCAGGGTCAAGTCCACCCCGCCGTCGGCCGACACGACTTTCACGCCAAGAGCCCTGAACTCGGCCAGGATGATCTCGCTCACCATCAAATCGCGGGCAATGCGGGTGGCGTTCTCGACGATCACGAGCCGGACGCCGTTCGCCTTCAGAGCCACGAACAGGTCGGTCAGACCCGGGCGATCCAGTGCCTCCTTGGTGCCGCTGACACCCTCGTCGCGGAACTGCTGGACGATCTCGATCCGATTCGCCTTGGCGTAGCGGGTGATAGTCTCGGCCTGACGCCGAAAGCCGTCGCCGTCGATCTGGCCTCTCCCGCTGACGCGGAGGTAGCTGAAGGCGGGCGTTTTCATGCCCTGACTGTGCCACAGGAGGATCTACTCGTCAACACGTATTCTGTAGAAATCGTGTTAACCAGTCCAGAAGGCCCTGATTCACAACAACATGCGATGATCTGAGCCGGTCTCCACTCCTGCGGGGGACTTGTCACGCCTCCCAGATCTTCAACTGGCCTGTAGCCGGTCTGAACTTCAATCGTTTGGGATTCGCCAGAACGAAACCGAAACCCTTGCCATTGAACCAGGGGCTCCTTGACTTCGTCACGACGTCCACGAGTTCGACGGTGCCGATGATGCCGCCCCGGAGCTCCACGAGGTCCTTTGGCCATTTCCAGCCTCTCGCTTTGACTTCGCGCTCGTAGAATTCCATGGCCCCAGCACTGGGTTTCGCTGACGCCGCGTGGATGGCGATCCGGCCGCGAAGACGGGTGTTCCACGTGCGGTTCTCCACGTCCTTGACGCCGGCAACGATCAGTCCCGCGAAGGGTTGACGAACAGTAATGGCTTTCATGACGATCTCTTGCTGGATCGAGTGCGACGCTTCGAGGGGGCGCGCTTCGAGCTCGGACGAAGCTGTCGCCACTCTGAACATGGGATCAATTCGAGGTATCTTATGCGACCGTCCTCGAATTCCCAGCCGAACGCCTCCCCGTCCGCCTCATTGCTGTGGAGAACCAGTTTCCCGCCTGCGCAGTGATAGCAGAGCCACACAGCGAACCTCCCTGCGTCGTACCACTTCCCCACCATAGCCAGGACGAATCCATCGTCGTCGGGGTCATCTTCATTGATGCCATAGGGATAGGCCCACCGTTCTTCAGGATCGAATCGGAAGTTCAGATAGCCCCCGTCGCTCATTCCCATCAGCTTCAGATACTCTCGCGCCACCTTGTTCCTGGCCTTTTCGGGGTTGCGCAGCAGGCGCTCGACATAATCCCGACGCCGTGGATCGACTTCGACGTCCAACAAGTGAAGACATGTCTCGTATCCCATAAGTCGTGCTCTGTATTCACTCCGCCTCAAACCCGTGATCTGTGAACTTCAGGGTCCGGCTGTTCTCGGTGACGACCCGAACGACATGCTCGGGAGCGCCGTTGGGAACCGAGGCCTCGATCTCGAGGGTGACTGTGACGTCCGCACCCAACAGACCGGTGAGGTGGGCGATGACTTCGTCGGCGATGCGGCTGGCGTCGCGGCCAACACGCGCCGGGTCGAGCGTGACGGTGCCGTGGAAACGCCGAGGCATCGGAGTCGGAGGTCGGGCGGGGGGCGCGCCGCCCCCAGCGGCTCCTGAGGACGCGGCCGTCCCTGCGGTCGTCCCCGGTGCTCCGGCGGTCCCTGCCCGATCGGGTCCGGCCATGGTCCCGGCGGCCGGAGTCTCAGCGTCCATCTGCCGACGTGCGACGTCTGGCTTCACCAATAGCCCCACGCTGTCGGCCGTCACCACGACATCTCGACCGCCCCGCAGACCCTTGTAGCGCCCTGCAGCTTCGTCGTAACTCTCGGCGTATGCGAACGTGTCCGTCTGCCACGTCAACAACGCTACGCCGTCCCGGATGGCTTGCACCAACACCTCCGGTGCAGCCACCCGCGACAGGTAAGTGTACCGGCTGAAATCTTCGACCAGTTGGCGGATGGACACGTGCTCACCCCGCCACAGGGGGACATCGTCCATGTGCTTGCGCAGGATGGTCGAGCCCAGGCTCGTCACCAAGAGCTCCTCGCTCTTCAGGCGCCGACTGGCGCGCAAGGCGAGCGGTTCGCCGCCGGCAAGCCGCAGTGCCTGCCACTCGACCGGCGCATGAGGGTTCGCCTGCACCGGGACCAACAACCACTGGTACGCCTCGGGGAGTCGTGCGGTCACGGCGCCGTCGGCAGCGCGCTGCTGGGCTTCGGCCTGACGCGCCTGATGCGGGTCAAGATTGAGCGTGTCACGCTCGGCCAGGATCGAGGTCCAGGCCAGGTACTTCCGGAGCGCTTCGTCCAGATCCTGAAGGCGCACCTTGTCCACGGCCAGAAAGACGAGCGTGTTGCCGCAGATCCGCGGCCCGGTGCCACGCGAGGCAAGGATCGCCTTCGCAGCAACTTCCGCCGGGCAACCCGCTTCCTTGCTGTACGGGTGCTCTGGACCGAGCACCACCAGGCGCACATCGAACGCATCGGCGACCTCCGCCCCCGGCGAAAGCATCGAGTGGACGCCGGCGAAATCACCGCGCCGTGTGGTATCCGTCTTGACCCGCCGTTCCAGTTCCTCCTCGACCCGGTCAGGATCCCGTTTCAGCTGCTCGGCACGGTCCTCGGCCAGCTTCGTGACAGTCGGCTGAGTCGAATACCAAAACCGGGCGCCGTCCTGGTACAGGTACGTGGCCGAGGCCGCGAGACGGCGAAGGGCATCGCCGAAGACAGCCGGCGCTTCTCCGGGGACCACGCAGCCGAGCTTCACGCGGCGGTCTTCGAGGCCACGGTGGGCTGCGGTGGCCGTCGGCGCTGAGCCCAAGTAGATTGTCCGAGCCACACGTCGCGCAGCGTGGACCTTGCCCAGATTGGGTACCTCGGCATTGATCCGGAGCGGCAGCGAGTTGGGGCCATCGACGTCCTTCTCGATGATGGGCGCCCAGTTGTCCGAGAGATACCGCGTGAGCTCCGACTGCACCCGGGTGTCGTCGATTGGCATCGTCGAGGGCATAATCAGCGGGCTGCGGTCGCCTTTCTCCCAGAGACTGTGGATGACCGCCGCCATGAGCCGCAACACACCACGGGTGCGCTGGAACTTCACCAGGGTTGACCAGTCCGTGTACAACCGGTCGAAGATCTCCGGGTGGATCGGGTACGCCGCCTGGATACGCTTCTCGTACTCGGCATCCCGGCACTCGCGGGGGAACTCGGCGCTCTCGGCACGATAAAGATCCGCGAACCCGCGTGCCGTGACGTCCCGCTGTTTGAAGGCGTCGGGTCCTGCCAGCGGTTCGAACAGCCGGCGCCGCACGATCTCGAATCCTTCCTCGGCAGTCGCCGGCCGCCACGAAGACTCAAGTCGCCCCACCACATTGCGCAACCGCTCGAGCGCCTCGCGCCCGCGGATCCCGCCCACCTCGGCATCGTCCGCCTGCGTGTGCGGTGAGCCGGTCGTGTCGGATGCGGGGAGCGAGATCACCAGCAGACAATTGCCCGCCAGCTTGGCGGATTCCGTCAGCACTTGGGCGAACGTGAACTGCGTTTCGAAACTCCCGGCCGGCAGATCGCTCTTCTCGTGGAGTTGGCGGGCGTAGGCCACCCACTCGTCGATCAGGACCAGGCATGGCCCGTGTTCCTTCAACAGCTCCCGGAGGACGTCCCCGGGGCTCGTGCCGTTGGCATCGTCGGCCGCAACCCGAGCGAAGGCTTGCTTGCCCCCGAGTTGATAGGCCAATTCCCCCCAGAGTGTCCGGACCACGGTGCCGTCGGGTTTGGTGACCGGGTTTCCCGGGGAGATCTTGTTGCCAACCAGCACCACACGCCGGACCTTGGGCAAGCTCTTGACCGCAGCTTGGGCCAGCACACTGTCCACACCGGCCAACTCCCCCGGGGCAACGCCAGAGAACAAGTGGTAGAGCGCCAGCATCGAGTGGGTCTTGCCGCCGCCAAAGTTGGTCTGGAGCTGAACAACAGGGTCTCCCCCCTTGCCAGAGAGCCGTTGCACCGCGTTGACCAGCAAGCGCTTGAGGCTCTCGGTCAGGTAAGTGCGCCGGAAGAACTCGGCGGGGACCCGGTACTCATCGGTACCCTCGCCCAGGTGCACTTGCCAGAGGTCGGCGGCGAACTCAGCCTGCTGGTATCGGCCGCTGGCGACATCCGGGTGCGGTGTCACAACCTCACGCCAGGGCTTGAGTGCGCCGGTGGCGGCGGCCTCAATCAACGAACCGCCCGCCTTGCGCTTCTCCCCACGAACCTGCTCGTCGAACAGAAGACGCCGCAGCTCCATCTTCATCTTCCCGACGTCCTCGGCTTGGGGCGCGGACACCGCCGCGAGGAGGCGCGCCATGGAATCGAGCGCACGATCGGCGTCGTCGCTCGAGAACGGCTCCTGATGCGCCCACTTGTTTCGCCAGTCGCGCAACTCCGAAACCAGTGAGCGCTCCGCCCGGCCGAGGGTCTTGCCGAACACGTCGTTCCACGACTCCCACATCAACTTCAGCAGGGCCGCCACGTCCCAATCCGCGATGCGCTTCTTGGCGACACCGCGGTCATCGCCCAAGTAGCGACGCGCCGCCTCTGCGGCTTGTTCTCCATGGAGGCTCGTGAACTCGCGCTCGACGAACGGGGCAAGCCCCACCCGGAGCAGTTCCATTGCCTTGCCGACCCGTTCCTGATTCGTAATAGCCATCTCCGTGCTCCCTGTTGCTCTCGTTCAGTGCTAAATCCCCAACTCCTGCTGCCCAGCCGGTGTCGGTGCTTCGCGTGACAGGCGGCTGATCTCGGGCCAGCTCTGCACGAGTGCATTGTACGACAACGCCTCGGCCGCCCGCTTCTTCCGCTCACACAGAGTGTAGAGGCGATACGTCAACTCGCGGGCCGTCTCGGCTTTCGATCCCAGCCTCGCCGCGAGCGCCGCCGCCGCGCTTTCGCCGCCGCCCTCCAGGCTGCGGATCAGGTGATGGACGATCTCCCACGTCGTGAGCCTCTGGTCCGTAGCCGGGTCCCAGTCGGCCGGAAGTTCCGCCGGCTTCAGCAACCGCACTTTGCCCCGGCTGGAGACGAGAATCCCGGCCTCCACCATGCCCGACACGCTTGTGTTCTTGGCCTTCGACAGCGTCTCGGCGACGCCATATTCCCCCTCTGCGAATCCGCTCTGCTCGAACCAGGCGACTGCCCAGCGCGTGTCGGCGTCGAAGTCGCCTTCTTGCTCCGCCAACGCTTCGTCCATAGTCTGGTTGATGAGTCCGAGTGCATCGCGCACCGTGAGCGCTTTGCCCCCGGCATCGAGCACCTTGGCATACCGCGTGAACACTGCCATGCCCGGACCGATGGCGGCCTGGGCGAGGTCCACCGGTGCAATGTTGCTTCGCTGCAGGTGGGCGAGGGCGGGGGGCAGCTGCGCTTTCAGTGCGCTGACAAAGTCGCGCCGCGTGGCAGATGCGACATCGGGGGCCCGCTTGCGGCAGACAAGGATTATGCTGGAGGCCAGAGCGTTCGACCCTGTGTCTCGCAGACGACCCGATCGCTCCGTCCTCATCGGCCAAGTTCCCGTGATGCTGAAGCCGGCGCGCATCACGGCGTCGAGGAACGTCTCCCAACCGGTGCTTGCGGTCACTGTGTCAGTGTTGCTCTCAGACTGCTTGAATGCGTAGTAGATCGTTACCGGAAAACCCGGGTGGGCCTGCTCGGCCAGGCGGTGCATGGCCTCGGTCATTCCCTCGAGGAAGAACGCCTCGGCTTTGAGCTTGCCGCCGTGACGGTAGGGGGTGGCAACCAGCTCCTCACCCTTGGGAACTTCAAGCGTAGCAAAGAGACCGGGGAAGACGGGCATCAACGACCGGCGCAGCCAAACATAAAAAAAGTCCGAAAGGTCCGCGTATGGGACGTTGTCGTAATAGGGAGGATCCGTGGATACTACCTTGCCGACACTAAGGGCTTGCGACTGTGCATCCGCCTGAGTGGCGACACCCCCTGAGCCGGGCGTGTGCGTCTTGAGGAATCGCTCTCCCCACGCAATCGCACTAGACCAATTCCCCGTGGATGAGCTTAACGGATTCCCCTCTGCATAGTCCCAAGTCATGCGTAGAACATGCATCCCGAATACATGCTCCACTTTCTCTCCCACTACATTCCATATCGCCAACGTCGCCCACTTGTCTACGCTTCGATCAAGAGCGAACGTAAGATACACTGCCACCGCATCTGCGTAGGACTGCGCCGTGCACGCATGATCCGACACACTCCTATCAGAAGCAACGCCTGCTTCAAATGCGTCACGCTCCACCCGCTTGCGCGCTTCCTGCACAAGATCACTGAATGTCGTCAATGCCGTAAGCTGTCGGTCCGTGAAGAGATGCTGCCACTCCTTGATCCCGTAGAGGCATGGCGTGAAGGCACGTGCATCTTCCACGAACGTGCCATCGGGCCTCCACTCCGGCCTCGCGTTACATACGACTGCTTCGTGCTCCTGCGTCGGCGTCAGATATACTCGACTGCGATCCCCTTCGACCACAATGGCCATCAGGCGTGCCCCTATGCGACCGGCTCTGCCCTCAGCCTTGATGTAGTCACTGGCGATCGGTGCTTCTGACATGAGGCACTTGAAGTTCGCGCCTCGAGCCAGCTTCGTGCCGTTCTTTGCAGCCTCGGCTTCGTTGGGCTTCCCCACCTTCACCGTAAAGCGGTAGCCGCCGTTCTCGATTAGTGGTTTGACGTAGACCTCTCTGCCGGGCTTCGTGCAGAGCATGAACGTAGAGGCGAGAGGCACGTGCACTCTCGCAAACGCAGGGTTCGGACTCTTGACCGTCCTCGCCCAGATCCAGGCAATCACGGTAAGCTTCTGACCAACCAAAGGCCTCAGGTCCGGCCGTTCTCCAGCCATCTCCGGCGTAACCTCGATCGTCGGGTAGAGATGCCCGATGCGCTTCTCCGCCTCGTCGCGCATCCACTTGCCGTAATATCGGACGTCCTCGGCCAACCCCTGGGCCCCTTTCCATTCCCGAGCGATCAGGGCCTTGTCTCTGCGTGCTTCGGGATTCACCGGCGGACGGCCGGAAAACCGCGGCGGGATCTCGATCATCGCTTTGTTGATGAGCACCGCCACCGGGTTCAGGTCGCTGGCGTAGGCCTCCAGCCCCAGGCGCTGGGCCTCGAGTGGCAAGGAACCGCCGCCAGCGAACGGATCATGAAAAGCAGGCAGCATGTGCGGGTTGAACAACTCCCCAGCCCGCGGGTGGCCAGCGTTGTCGACGCAGGCCCGGCGCCAGCTCTGCCAGATCTCCGCCCTGGCGCGTTCGAGCACCTCCTCGTTCGTCGTGTTTTCCCACTGAACGAGGTTCTTGATGATCTTGAACAACCGCTGTCTCTCCTTCTCCTGGGCCTTGGCCGTTGGAAACAGCTCGGGGCAACTTGACGGGTCGTCGACCATCTGGGCGAAGATCACCGCCCGGGCAGCCGCAAGCGGGCGGCGGGCCCACCAGAGATGCAGCGTGCTGGGGTGTCCGTGCCGAATCGACTTCTCGCGGGCGGAAGCAGCGTTGATAGCGTCGAGTGGGAGGGCGACTTCGATGAGTTTTCGTCGTATCTTCATAGCGCCACACCATCTAGACGTGCTTCCGAGAGCGCTTCCGCAGGCATCACACCCAACAGCGAGCCATCTGCAAGGACGCTGCCTTTGAAACCTCCGTCGCTCTGCGCCTCGGACTGACCGGTGTCGGAGGGGAGTTCCACCCCCAAGGTGGACGAGGGATCCTGCATCGCCTCACGGATGCGATGAAGAACACCGCGGAGCAGCCCAGCCACAACCACGTGTTCGCCTCCTCTGCGGGGAAGAAGAAAAGGCACAAGCCAATCCAGCTCGTCCGACGGGACAATAGCCTGTGGCCGAACAGCGTATTCCTCACCACGATGATCAACTAGGTGGAAGGCGACTTTTTCAGCACGTTCAGGGCGGACCTTCTTGCTGAGATCGGATGCCGCTTGAAACAATCCCATTGCGTGTAGCCAAGCAGCGTAGTTGCCACGTAAGATCGAATCGGAATCCGGCTCATCGAGGGTTGGCTTTCCATCATACCCAGCCCTGGTCCAGGCCACCAGCGAGGGCTCCGGGTGGGGGTCATCGCGCTCGCGAAGAAACGTGCCAAAGGCGAAGGAGTCCGATACTCTCTGATGGTCAGCGGCGTCGAGCTGATCAAGGCCATCCCGCAATGCGGCCTTGATGTTCGGCGTCCCCTCCACCTGCACGAAAGACCCCTTCGACTCTGCCAATGCACGGCGACTCGCACTAGTGTTGTGCTGGAAGACAAAGTCCGGTCCCCGTTTTCCATGGCTGCGAGGGTAGTTGCCCACGAAGACAAACCCACGCGCTTCCATGGCGAGAAGCATCACACCTTGACCAACGCGGCCAGCGAGACTGGTCTCGGTGAAGTCGGTGTATGCGCGGGCCAGACCATCGAACAGACGCAGATCGTCTCCTCGCCAGTCGAAAGTCGGCAATTGCTCCATGAGTAAGCCGAAAGGCGCCACGACATCGAAAGGGAGTCTTCTCAGCGAATCGGCCTTCTTGACCGAATGCGCGAGCTTCCACCCGGTGAATCTCAGGTGGGGAGGTGGAGTCGGCTCAGTCGGGCAGCAAGGGTCACCCGTGAATCCACGGGCCGGATCGAACGGGCGTATGTGCGTAGCCGGGTTACGCAAGTGCCTCTGATCCAACTCATAGAGGGGGAGGTGGGCTTGGCTCCTGAAAGCACGAAGAATTTGGCGAGCATATTGAGATAAGAATCGGATCATCGAGGTTCCTCCCCCCGTTGCAGCAGATCGCCGAGGTCGTAGTTGACGCTGGTGACTCCAAAATCCGGTTCTCGGCGGAACGGTTGGCGCAGGTAGCGGACCCGGTGGGCGCCGTCAGGAAGGAACTCGACGATGGCGAGGATGAAGTCGTCCGGCTTGTTCAGGCTGGTGAGGATCTCGTTCCTGGTGACCGTAACGACGTCAGCGCCAGCGACGCGGCCTTTGACCTCGATGAAGCGCAGCTTGCCGGTGCCGGGCACACGGCTCTCGATATCGTAGCCGAGCTTCTCCTGCTCCCGATCGACCGGTTCAAAGCCGAGGCGCCGCTCGACCTCCATGACGATGGCGCGGGCCCGCGCCGCCGCCGCCTGCCGTGCCGCAGTGGTTTGGGTTTCAGCGACGGCCTCACGAGTACCGCCCATCATGGCTTGGATCAACCCCCGCGGCACCACCACGAACCCTCCGAGCACCACCGGCGGCAGCGCCGAGACCTGGGCTTCCCGGTCCAACTCGGTCAGGCGCCGCTCCAAGCGTCCCTGAAGCTCGTCGGCACGCCGCCGGGCCTCCTGCGAATTGAGCGTGGCATTTGCCCGGCCCGCCTGTTCTTGAAGCTTGAGCTCCTCAGCGCGATGGTCCCAGTACGCGATCTCCTTGGTGAGCCGGTCCTTGACCGCTGCTCGGGCCTTTTCAATCCAGTGCAACCGCCGGTCGCGCACCTCGGTCAGGTGCTCCGGGACGACGGTGGCGATCGCGTGGTTCATCGCGGTCACCTCAAGGTCGCGTTTGATCCACGCGCACTCGGGCCGGGCGAGGATCTGCTCAACAGTGGGCTCGCCCGCTCCAAGCGGACGGTAGTCAAGGTATGGCGCGTATTGCGGGTGCCGTGCGACGCTGGCGGCGTCGAGCAGCACGTACATCAGGCGCCGGGAGACCGTGCGTCGCTCTCCGGAGGGCAACAGACTGGCGTCTTGGACGGCGTGTTCCAGATAGAAGAGCAGGTGCGGCTCCGTTCCCGGGTTGTCGTCATCGACCAGCACAGCCCCGCGGCGCAGGAGATCCCGGTGGCGTTCGAGGGTGAGATCGAGGACCGCGTCCAGGAGCGGGTGGCCGGGGCAGACGAAGGCGGCGAGTGGCTCCCCGGGCGGTGCGATCAGGTCTTTCTCGAACGCGATGCGCTCGTACCGTGCCAGCACGGGATCGCCTGTGCCGATCTGGCGATCCCGGTTGCGGACCGGTGCAGGGACGTGCGTGATTTCGTACCGACGCGGCTCCCGTTGCCGGACGGCGCCGCCCAGGCGTCCGAAGGCCTCGTGGAAGAACGACTCGATGTAGTGCGGCTGCAACCGCCGGGCTTCGACCCGCTCCATCTCTTCACGCACCCGGGCGACGCGACTGGGGTCCATGACATCTTGGGCCAGTGCGCGGTCCTCGAGCAGTCCTTGTACCCGGGAGAGGTCAACTCCGTTCTCGACGACCCGGTTGAGGCGCGCCCGCACCTCCGGTTGGTCGCCATAGCGGATGGCCTCGATCATGAGATCCCGGAGCGAGAGCCCCTCGAACTGGAGCTTGCCGAGCACGTCGAAGACCTGGCCCCCCAGGGTTTGGCGCGCTTCCTCGAGCTTCTCGAGCAACCGCCGGTACACGTCCCCTTCCCGGGTCTCCTCCGCCACGATGTTCCAGAGGTGACAAACCTCGGTCTGCCCGATGCGGTGGATCCGCCCAAACCGCTGCTCGATGCGATTGGGGTTCCAAGGCAGATCGTAATTCACCATCAGATGCGCCCTCTGGAGGTTGATGCCTTCGCCCGCGGCATCCGTGGCCAGCAACACTTGGACTTCGGGGTCGTGCAGGAAGGTCTCTTGCGCCTTGCGGCGTTCCTCCCGGCCCAGACCGCCGTGGATCATCACGACCGCTTGCGGGCGACCCAGGAGACCGCCAATCCGGCGCTGCAGGTAGTTCAGCGTGTCTCGGTGCTCGGTAAACACCACGAGCTTCTGACGCGGCGACGGTCTGGGCTTGGGGATGGGGCCTGCTCCGTACGGGGGCGGCGCCTCTGCAAGGCGACCGTCCAGTCCGGCAGGTGTGAAGATCTCCGCGAGCAGACGGGACAACTCGCGCCATTTGGTGTCCTGGCCGCTGCGGCGGACGTCGGCCGCCAGTCCCTCCAACCGTGTGAGCGTTGCGATCTCCGCCTTGAGCTCGGCGATCGTCCCGGCCGCGGTGGCTTGGTCAAGGATCTGTTCCTCGACCGCTTGGACTTCGTTCTCGGGGGCTTCGTTCAGATCCTCGACGTCATCGGGATCGAGCACCAACTCGCCGAGGGCAGGAGGCGATGTCGCGCCGGGGGGTGAGGCAGGACTGCTCGCGGGGACCCCGCGCTGCAGCAATTCAAGTTCCCGAAGACGCTTCTCGAGCCGTTCGCGGCGCCGCCGGAGCGACTGGAAGATGGCCTCCGGCGAAGACGCCAGCCGGCGTTGCAGGATCGTCAGGGCAAAACCGACCGTGCCTGCACGCTTGTCGTTCTGCAGCGCCTCGGCGCGGTTGAACTCCTCGCGGACGTACCCGGTGACTTCCCGGTACAGGCGGGCCTCCGGCTCGGAGAGCTTGTAGGGGACAGTGTACGCGATGCGCTCAGGAAAGAGCGGGCGGCCGTCGAACTTGAGCAGATGCTCCTTGACCATCCGCCGCATCAGATCGGAGACCTCGACTCGGTGGACACCATCCCGGAACCGCCCTTCGAAGCGGTCGCCGTCCAGGAGCGCCAGGAAGAGCTGGAAATCCTCCTCCTTTCCGTTGTGGGGTGTGGCGGTCATGAGGAGGAGATGGCGGGTGAGTCCCGAGAGCAGTTGTCCGAGCCGGTAGCGCTTGGTGTATTTCACCTCCCCGCCGAAGAACGTGGCCGAGAGTTTGTGGGCTTCATCGCAGACAACGAGGTCGAAGCGGCAGTCTGCAGCGCTGAGCTTGGCCTGGACGTCCGGGTCGCGGGCCAGCTTGTCGAGCCGGGCGATAACCAAGTCATTCTCGAGGAACCAGTTGCCGGTGCGGGCGGCCTCGAGCTTGTCGTTCGTCAGAATCTCGAACGGCAGGTGGAACCGGCGCTGGAGCTCGTCCTGCCATTGCTCGACCAGACTCCCAGGACACACAATCAAGCAGCGTTTCAGGTCGCCCCGGGCGATCAACTCCTTGATCAGCAGCCCTGCCATGATTGTCTTGCCGGCACCTGGATCGTCCGCCAGGAGGAACCGGAGCGGTTGCCGCGGCAGCATCACCTCGTAGACCCCCGTGATCTGGTGCGGAAGTGGCTCGACCTGCGACGTGTGGACCGCAAGCAGCGGGTCAAAGAGGTGGGCTAGGCGGATTCGGTGAGCCTCCGAGACCAGCCGGAAGAGAGCGCCGTCGCCGTCGAAGCTCCAGGGCCGGCCGACCTCGACGATCTCGAGCCGGGGTTCGTCGTGGCGGAAGAGGATCTGGTCGGCCACACGCCCCTCTGACATCCGATAGACCAAGGTGAGCGCATTCGACCCGTGCCACTGGACACTCACCACGGTAACCAAACCGTCTGGCAGGACCCCACGCACTCCCGTGCCTGGTTGCAGGTCTTCAAGTCTCATGCCGCCGGTGCCCGAAGCGAGACTATTCCACAACGCAACCGCAGAACGCAACTTCCGAAGTGCACCGGAGAGGAGGCTTTCGCCTTGTTTCGTCATCTCCGCTACCGCACGCTCAGACGAGAAGAGAAGCCTGGCCCCCATGATACCTTGGTATGCATGCCGTGAACTTGGAATCTGGCCGGCCCAGCGTGGATCAGGCTCGCCGACGACTTCTGCGGGAAATGGACGCAGCCCGTCGTGCTCGCGTGCGCGTCCTGAAAGTCATCCACGGCTGGGGTTCCAGCGGCGAAGGCGGCAAGCTCGGACCGGCCATCCGCAGATCCCTGCGCCTGCGCGTCAGAGAGGGCAAGGCACGTCTTGTGATTCCGGGCGACCGGTTCTCTTCGGACACAGCCGAAGGCCGTGAACTTCTCAGCCGCCACCCGGCGCTCCGATCCGACCCCGACCTCAACCGCGCCAACCCGGGCATCACCATCGTGGAGATCGGTCACGAATCCAAGCAGGAGCCGTGAGCGACGACAACCAGAGGGAGGAGACCCTGGGCTGGAGCGAGACGTGCCTGCACCGGACCGACGTAAAAGTCGCCCCGCGTCGCCGCAACGAGGTCGAGCGGCTGTTCCGCAATCCCGAATAGGAACCAGACGAGGATCTCTGCGAGTTTCTGCGGATGATCGCGATCCATCGCGGATACCCCTGGAACGGTTGCCGTCGACAGAACTCTATGTGTCCTTGCCCACCCGGAGATTCCGATGCCTGGGAATATCGCGTTTCAGCCAGTGCGGATGACGGCAACCTGCTCGCTTCGGCCGCCGGCAATTGTGGCGTCGAGCACCACTCGGTGCTCTCCCACGCGGGCCCTCGCACGCACTAGGCTGGCCCAGGAGCGGTTTTGTCTCGCGGCGAGGGGAACGGGGGGGCGGTCCTCCGACATGGACGCTTCTGGAGTGAGCCTGGCGGCTGTGCAACGGACCAGCTCAGCTCCAGAGACCTCGGGCGTAAACTGCTGTATCGGTTGCCGCCAACGACCAACCTCTCACGTTGCCAACACCCAACCGCACCGCCGCTTGGGCCGTCAATCAGCAGGCCGAGGTTTCGCAGCACCCAGGGCGGCACCATCCGCTTTCTGATGGACTCGCCTATCACATGAGGTGTACTCTTCGCGGCATGGATGCTCGCGTCCATCCTGGACGTGGCTCGTGCTCGGCGTCACGCCGTGGAATCCTGCCTCCGCTGCGACGGCCTGATCCAGGTCTCTATCAACCGCAACTATGTTACCCCTTTTCCACGACAATATGCTCATCAACTCGTTTGCTGCACAATCAACGTGAGCCCTAGGAGAACCGATCGATGGCTAAGCGAAAACTGATACTCGACGCATCGCTTGCCGAGGCGCTGCTGAAGTTCTGCGAGAGCAAGTTCATTCTGCCAGACGATCTTCTGCGCATAGCACTCCAACAGCCGCCAGAAGTACCTTTCCTCGTGGACGCCAGCGAGATCTCCGGTCACAACCAGACGCATCGGATGCTGCGCATCCTCGAGCACCTATACAAACGTGACCCAGGGAAGTTCGACAAGGCCGCGGCAGCGATTGGCGGACACAGACGCTTGTGGTTTTCCAGGAATCCGAACGAGATCTCCGAGAGCGGGAGTAGCAATACCCCCCAACGGATTGGCAGCACCCCGTGGTTTGTCTCCACGAACTGTCCCTTTGAGGGCATGAGATCTCGCGTGGAAAAAGTGATGATAGGTATGGGTTTCCCCCGGCGCTACACATCGCTGGTTGCGTGGTCGATCTCCATTCAGAAAGGCAGGATTGACGCCGCAGATTACTTTGAGATGGAAAAGAAGGGCTAGCCATCGTGTGGACCAACGGGGTGGGGAGTTCTTTATGTCGCTTCACAACTCTCCCACGCCGCCCTTTGCGCGATCTAGAATGCCTCAGGAGCGGTTTTGTTTTCCGGAGAGGGAAGGGGGCCCCGGTGGGCCTGGCCTCCGCCCCTCCTCGAGTGATCACCGGATCAGCGCTCCTGAGAATCCCGGAGGTCGGTTGCTCTCCAAAGGGGCCAAGGCTTCCCCAGAAGGGCCCGCCAAACGCTCCAGAATGGCCCAGGAGGCGTTTTCAGTCGCCGATCGATAGGGGGGGGGACACAGCGGATTCCCGCCCGGTGCGGCCTGCAGGCGTTCAGGCGCTCCGAGGCCTAGAACATGGCATGTCACACGCCGAAAGCCCTTTGGTGCGTTGCACACTGCAAACGCATACTCCTGGCCCTTCCTCGTGACGCAGACGCTGGAGCTAGCCCGGCTTCCTCAGGAAAGCCGGGCTAGCCCCGTTGGCGCTCACGGGAAGTTGACCGGGTCTGCTTACGGGAGGTTGGTAGGCTCAGGCCAACCGGTGCCGAGTCTCAAATCGCAGCCGTATGGCTCCAGGGTTGACGTATCGGTCCGCGCAAGACGCGCACAAGCACGACGGGTTTTATCGGGAACTGGCCGACAGGGTCGGAATATCGTTTGAAGAGGCCAAGAGCCTGCTGGCTTGACCATTGCCTATCCGTTTCTTGACCGCCGAAATGGGCGGTGCGGGATATTGGGCCTTCATCAAAGCCCGTCTTGGGACATCCTGCGGGCCGCCTCTTCGAGCCGGACCGCCTGAGCACACCCCCGCTGGCGTACCCAACACCCGGCCGCCCACAGCCTAGTTGTCAGCTCTTGGGCTTCGCGCAGGCAGCATGGGCGGCCATACCAATCCAGAACACGGGTGCGAGCCAACCACCTGTCAGAATACCAATGAGCAAGGCCATTGCGAGCCATGCAAACCCGGCTGCCCAATGTCCCTTGTACCACAGGCCGACTGGACCGAGCAGAAGACCGAGACATCCCGCCGCGGCATCTGACTTCTGGGGCACCTCAAGGTCGCTGCCACAGTGCTTGCACTTTATTGCACCGGCGAGGATCAGTTCCTTGCAGAATGGGCATCGAATGCCACCCGAAGTTGCACCTTGTGCGTCTGCCGTTGGGGCTGGCTGCGGTTGGGGGGGCGAAGGGGGCTGCGGTTCAAAGAACTCACGCGCAGATCGCCACGCCTGGGCGTGTTCATCCCAAACGCCGTCATTGGAGCCCAACTGACCCGCCTCCCACATCTTATGCAACAAACCCAGCGAGTATGGGCCGAGCTTCATTCCGTCCCGGTTTAGGAAGGTCGCAGCCTCGGTTTCTACTGTCACCCGGCAATGTGGGCATTCGAACGACCTGCCTCCCAGTTGATCGTCCACCAGCATCGGTCCACCGCAGCTCGGGCAGTATACTTCTTGGACACTCATCCTGGCGTCGCCTCACTGTCTGCTCTCATTGCTGAGCCTCGCGGAAGCCCTCGTCCGCTGATGGACAAAGTCACTCCACCTTTTCGAGCCGCCCAAGCTCGGCTCTAGCGGCTTGGTGGCCCTGCTCCGCTGCACGTTTGAAATGACGCTTCGCCTCCGGGACGTCCTTCTCCACCCCCTTGCCGACGAGGTAGCGCGTTCCGAGATCGTAAGAAGCTTCTGCTGAGCCGTCTTTTGCGCGTGCTTTCAGGAATTCCACTGTTCGTGCTTCGATAGCTGAGCGTTCGCCCTGCTTTGCCTTCTCGATCCGTTTTCGTTCTGCCAGCGCGTTCTCTGCCATGCGCCGCCTTCCCTCTGATTCAGAAAGGAGCTTGCCAACATCGTAGACCGGTATCCTGTTGCTGTTCCAGTTAGTGTAGCCAGCGAAAAGCCCGAAACTGACTATCGGGCTGCCGCTGTAGCCGCTGTAGTAACCAGCACGGCGCTTGGCCTCTTGTTCCCGTTCCAGAAAGGCAGCTTTGTCGACATCGTCGTGCAGGATGAGTGTGGGACGGACAGGATCGTCGGAAACAGTCGATATGGCACTTTCACGGCTAGCCTCGATTACTGAGCCACCGCCGAAGTCGGCAATAAACCGTCTCCAGCCTATCATTTGTCCTCCAGGCAAAGGACATGGCCCCAGGTATGCGCCCCGCCACTCGCGGGCGAACCGGATGTTGTACACATTGGTTCCGTACTCTCGAAACTCGTCCGGATACTGAATCGCCTTCTTGTTCCCGACCCAGACCTCTTTCTGGCCTTGGCCCGGCTTGAACGTCGTCTGCTGGCAAAGAGCGCACCAAAGGACTGCGCCCGTCACGCCGCACACGAGAAGCGAGAAACGAGGTTTCAAGTCCTCGGATTGTCTGGGTTTCATGCTGTGCCGAAGGCTAGACAGGTGGGAGATCGAAAACAAGCCCATCCCGGCGAGACCCGAGGGGGGGCGAGGGCGGACCGGCAAACACGCACCCGAAAGTGGCAAACATGCCCTGGCCGGCGAGGCTTCAACGGTTGTTCTTTCCGCCCGAGCTTGCGGCGAAACAGCCCCGAACTCGGGCCGGGTAATTCTGGCTGCCAAGCGGCAAACAGGCGGCGTGAGCCTCCAAAAGTGGCAAACAAGTGGCAAACACGTCTCAATGCGCTGGATTGAGTACATGCGTAACTCCTTGCAGCAGAATGGCGCGTCCGGCAGGACTTGAACCTGCAACCTTCTGATCCGAAGTCAGAAGCTCTATCCAATTGAGCTACGGACGCACTTGGTTACCAGCTACTTCCATCGAGCACGAGGTAGGTTTCGTGCTGCGATCTACTTTTTTGTCTGCTGTCGATTGTCGCCGTAAGCAGCCTATGACAAGGGGGAGAGTACCTTCCGCAGCGGTTCGAGACAAGCGTGGAAAACGCCTGCGTGAGTGCGGGATCCGGGAGAGCGCAACCGGTTTACCTCCCAAGGCACCGGTATGCGCCCAAGCCGGTCGACCTGGGAGTCCTTGTACTTGGGATAGGGTTGGAAGTGCGGCGTCACGGGTTGCGGGGCCTGGCGCGTTCGGCGAGGCGGGCGCGGGTCATGCGCTCGCGCAGGCCGCCCTCCTTGACGAACGCGATCTCCAACTGGCGGAGTTGGCGGTCGAGGAGGTAATTGGTGAGCGCGCCTTCTGGAAGGAGAGCAGTTTCTCGTAGCCGCCGTGGGGCGGGATGAAGCTCTCGGGCATACGGCTCACGTGTGGGAAAGGACGTCAAGGACGGCAGGGGCAGCAGGGGCGGACGCAGCCGACGCCACCGCCGTGGGACCGCAGCCGACTTCTGGCGTTGATGTCGTTTGTGTCGCTGTCTTCATTGCGGAGCTGGGGATCGGGGTTTTCGAGTTTGCCCTGCAGTCTGGCGTGGGTCTCGAGGACATTCTGCTTGGCGGGGGCGAGGACGCAATCGATGCACCGTAGAATTGACCTTCCCGCCGGAGTTGTTCATCGCCTTCCCTAGTAAAGCCTTTGCCGACCGATCGAGGCCGGATCCTACGGGGCAAGGGCATCGGCGACAAACGGTTTTCGGCGACCGACGGTCGAGACTGACCCGACGGGTGCGGGAACGATGGGGCGCCCAATTGCCTGCTTCCGGGAGGTTGTGAGTGCCCCCACTTCTCGGAGCTTGTGTAGAGGCAGGCGGTGCGCCTACCCTGCGGCCCAAGCGCACGCGGCCGTTGGTGGATGCCCGGGGGGGGGACACTTCGGACGGGGTCCGGCGAGGGCGGGGTCGCGGGGTTAGCCGCGGTTGGTCTTATGCACCTGATCACGTTTTCGTTTCCAACAAAGATCCTGTATGGGGCGGGCGCCGTGGGGGCGCTGGCCGGTCAACTCGAGGCGATGGGGGTTCGGCGGCCGCTGGTGGTCACCGATTCCGGCCTGCTGCGGACGGGTGCGTTCGGGCGTTTGCGCGCGGCGCTCGGGCCGGGGGACGAAGGCGCGGGATGGCATTTGTTTTCCGGGGTGCACCCGAACCCGGTCGAGGCGGATGTCACGGAGGCGGCGGCGGCGTATCGCGAGCATCGGTGCGACGCGGTGATCGCGCTGGGCGGGGGCAGCCCGCTCGATGTCGGCAAGGCGGTGCGTCTTTTTGGCAAACGGCCGGAGCTGGATCTGGCCGCGTTTGATTACCGGGACGACTGGTCGGGACTGGCGCCGTTCATTGCGATCCCGACGACGGCGGGAACGGGGAGCGAGGTGGGGCGCAGTTCGGTGGTGACGCTCGCGGCCACGAACCGGAAGAAGGTGATCTTCCATCCCGAGCTGCTGGCGCGGCTTGTGATTCTTGACCCCGAATTGACGCGCGATCTGCCGCCCGCGCTGACTGCCGCCACGGGGGCGGACGCGCTCACGCATTGCATCGAATCGTTCACGTGTCCGGTGTTTCATCCGATGTGCGACGGGATCGCGCTCGAGGGGATCCGGCTGGTGGTGGAGGCGCTGCCGATTGCGTTTCGGGACGGGGCGAACCTCGAGGCGCGGGGCAAGATGCTGATGGCGGCGGCGATGGGGGCGGTGGCGTTCCAGAAGGACCTGGGCGCCTGCCATTCCCTGGCGCATCCGCTCTCGACGGTATGCGGTCTGCACCACGGGTTGGCGAACGCGGTGTGTCTGCCGCCGGTGCTCCGGTTCAACGCGGGGCGCCGGCCGGGGCTGTATCGGCGGGTGGGTGTGGCCTGCGGCCTGGATGTCCAGCGCGCGAGCGACGCCGACGCCGACGCGTCGGCGATCGGGTTTCTGGAGGAGTTTTTGGCGGGGCTTGGCCTGGGTCGGCGGCTGCGGGACTTGGGGGTTGCGGAGCGGCACTTGGACGAGCTGACGGCGCAGGCCTTTGCGGACGGTTGTCACCGCACCAACGTGGTCCCGGTCACGGCAGCGGATTTGCGGGCATTGTACCTCGAAGTCTTCTGAAACCACCTCGCTCGGCCCGGCCGGGCCCGGGACGCATCAACCCATGAAACCCATACCCACCGATCTGTTCATCAACGGCGAATGGCGGCCGGCGGCCGATGGCGCCAAGACGCCGCTGGTCAATCCCGCGACCGAGGAACCCCTGGCCGAGGTGGCCGCGGCGAGCGTGGCCGATCTGGGACTCGCGGTGGAATCGGCGCAGCAGGCTTTTGACGGCGGCTGGCGCGATCTGGCGCCCGGCAAGCGCGCCGAGGTGCTCTTCGGCATCGCCCGCCTGATCCGCGAGAACCTCAAGACCCTCGCCGCGCTCGAGTGCGCCAACATCGGCAAGCCGATCACCGACGCCCGCGACGAGATCGCGCTGGGGGCGCGGATCTTCGAGTACTACGCGGGCGGGGTGTCGCGGTTCTGCGGCCAGACCATCCCGGTGGCGCGGGGCGGGTTCGACTACACGCTGCGGACGCCCATGGGGGTTGTGGCGGCGATTGTGCCGTGGAATTTCCCGTTCCCGATCGCCTGCTGGAAGGTGGCGCCGGCGCTGGCGGCCGGGAATGCGGTGGTGCTCAAGCCCGCTTCGCTCTCGCCGTTGACGGCCCTGATGCTGGGCCAGCTGGCCCATGCGGCGGGGCTGCCGTCGGGCGTGCTGCAGGTCGTGTCCGGGTCGGGCCAGGCGATCGGGGACGCGCTGGTGCAGCACCCGCTGATTCGCAAGATCTCGTTCACGGGCTCGACCGCGGTCGGGGCGCGGATCATGGCGCTTGCGGCCCCGGGCATCAAACGGATCTCGCTCGAACTGGGGGGGAAATCGCCGAACATCGTATTTGCCGACTCGGACTGGCGGCGGGCGGCGGAGACATCGCCGATGAGCGTTTTTGCGAACACGGGCCAGGACTGCTGTGCGCGGAGCCGGCTGTTTGTCGAGCGGAGCATTCTCGAGCCGTTTCTCGAGGCGTTGGTGGCGGCGACGCGCAAGCTCGTGGTGGACGATCCCCTGCGGCCGGAGACGCAGATCGGGCCGCTGGTGTCGGCCGGGCAGCGGGAATCGGTCGAGGCCTACCTGGCGGAGGCCCAGGCTGCGGGCCGGACGGTTGCCGTCGGCGGGGTGCGGCCCAAGCGGAAGGGGTATTTCCTCGAGCCGGCGGTTCTGGTCGGGGTCGAGCCCGGGGACCGCTGCTGGCAGGAGGAGATTTTCGGGCCGGTGGTGTGCGTGCGGCCCTTTGAGGACGAGGCGGCGATGATCGGGGAGGTGAACGCGTCGCCGTACGGTTTGAGCGGGTCGGTGTGGACGGACAATCTGTCGAGGGCGCTGCGTGTTGCCCGGCAGATCGAGAGCGGCGTCCTCAGCATCAACTCGCACAGCAGCGTGCATGTCGAAGCCCCCTTTGGCGGGTTCAAGCAGAGCGGGGTGGGGCGGGATCTGGGCATGCAGGCCCTCGAGGGCTACACGGAGCTGAAGAACGTTTACATCGCGGAGAGCCCATGAACCTGCGGACCCTTGAGCGGCACATTGCGTCGGGCGCGATCGACACCGTGCTGGTGGGCGCGCCCGATGTCTTCGGTCGGCTGATGGGGAAACGGTTCACGGGCCGGCACTTTCTCGAGCACGTGGCGGGGGGGGCGACGCACGGCTGCAACTATCTCCTGGCGGTGAACCTCGAGATGGAACCCCAGGACGGGTTCGCCCTCGTGAACTGGGAGAAGGGCTTCGGGGATTTCGAATTCCGGCCTGACCTGGCGACGCTGCGGATCCTGCCGTGGCAGCCGGGTGCGGCGCTGGTTTTTGCGGACCTGCATCACCCGGGCGGGGAGGCGGTGGCCGAGGCTCCGCGGAGTCTGCTGCGGGCGCAGGCGGCGAAGCTTCGCCGGCGCGGCTGGGCGTGCGCGATGGCGAGCGAGCTCGAGTTTTATCTTTATCAGCAATCCTATCCGGAGGCTTGCCAGCGCGGGTACCAGGGTCTGGTGCCGTCGAGCGATTACCGGATTGACTACCACCTGATGCAGCCCACGCGGGACGAAGCCCTGATGCGGGCCGCCCGGAACGGGATGACGGCCGCGGGGATCCCGATTGAGAGCAGCAAGGGCGAGTGGGGGCGCGGCCAGCACGAGATCAACTTCACGCATGCGGATCCGGTGACGATGGCGGATCGCCACACGCTTTTCAAACAGGGCCTGAAAGAGCTGGCGCAACAGCACGGCCAATCGATCACCTTCATGCCGAAGGTCGCCGTCACCGAGGCAGGCAGCAGCTGTCACATCCACGTGAGCCTCTGGCGCGGCGGGGCGCCCCTCTTCTGGGATGCGCGGGCCCGGGGCGGATCCCGCGTGTTCCGCCAGTTCCTCGGGGGTCTTTTGAAGTACTCGAGGGAGCTCAGCTACTTCTTTGCGCCCACGGTCAACGCGTACAAGCGGTACCAGGCCGGGAGCTGGGCGCCCACGACGATGGCGTGGTCCCCGGACAACCGGACGGTGGGCTTCCGGGTGGTCGGGCAGGGCGGCAGCTTCCGGATCGAGAACCGGATGCCGGGTGCGGACGCGAACCCGTACCTGGCGTTTGCGGCGATGCTGGCGGCGGGGCAGGCGGGGATCGAGGAGGCGCTGGATTGCGGCGACGCCTACGAGGGGAATGCGTACGTGGACGCGCGGCTGCCGGCGTTGCCCACGACGCTCGCCCAGGCGGTCGAGCTGCTTGCCGGCAGCCGGCTTGCCCGGCGGGCCTTGGGGGATGCGGTTGTTGAGTTCTACGTTCACACCGGGCGTCTCGAGGTCCGCGCCTTCAACCAGGCGGTCACGGACTGGGAACGGCGACGCTACTTCGAGCAGATCTGACTCCTGACCATGAACGAGGCCGCGCGTCCTGATCAACGGCTTGTCCGCTGGCAGTGGAGGATTTTCTGGCTGCTCTGGGGAGGGTACGCCGCCTACTACCTGTGCCGCGTCAATTTTGCCGTCGCCCAACCGCTGCTGCTGAAGGCGTTCCCCGACTGGACCAACGCCCAGGTAGGGGCGATTCCGTCGGTTTACGCGATCTTCTACGCCATCGGGCAATTGGTGAACGGCACGTTGGGCCAGCGGTATGGGACCCGGCGGATGATGACCGGGGCGCTGCTGTGCGCGGCGATCACGAACCTGCTGTTTTCGGCAGCGGATTCCTACGGTGTGATGCTGGCCCTTTGGGCTCTCAACGGGTACGGCCAATCGGCCGGCTGGTCGCTTCTGGTCCAGACCGTTGCGAACTGGAACACGTCGCGCCGCCGCGGGACGGTCATCGGGCTGATCTCGACCTGTTACACGGTGGGCAATGTGCTGTCGTGGCTCCTGGCCGGCACCTTGTGCGACGCGTACGGCTGGCGCGCGGCGTTTCTGGTGCCGGGGCTGCTGGTGTTGCCGTGGATTGCGGTGTTCGCGACCTTCCTGAGGGACACGCCGGAGGAGGTCGGGTTCCCGACCGTGCGCGACGACGTAGGGGCGGCCGGGCAGCCGGCGGGACCGGGGACGCCGCACTCCGCGCCGGCGGGCGACGGCGGCTGGGCGGCGACGTGGGCGGTGCTGCGGCTGACCCTTGCGAATCGGATCCTGTGGATCCTGGCGATCGGTTTCTTCTGCATGAACGCGGTGCGCTACAGCTTCATGAACTGGAGCATCCAGTACATGGCGGAGTTCCACGGCCGCAGCATCAAGGGCAGCGCCCTCATCGCCGTTGCGATCCCGCTCGTCGGCTCGCTGGGCGCGATCAGCGCGGGTTGGATCTCGGACCACTGGTTCGGACGGCGGCGCGCTCCGGTTTGTGCGCTCATGCAGATCGGCCTTGCCGCGGTGTGTGTCGGGTTCGCCTTTCTTCCGCGCGGGGCCTGGCAGATCGCCACCGCGGTGCTCGCGCTGGCCGGTTTTTTGATTTATGGGCCGGACATGCTGATGAGCGGCGCCGCCACCATTGACATCAGCCATCCGCGTGCGGGGGCGATCGCCACGGGGTTCACCATGTGTTTCGGGGCGCTGGGCTCGATCTTCTCGGGGGCCGGCATTGGCTGGATCAAGGATTTCACGGGCGGGGAATGGGGGCTGACGTTTTTTGTCCTGGCGGGGCTGGTGCTGGTATCGGCCTCGCTGATGATCTCGATTTGGAATGCGCGTCCGAAGGGCTCAGCGTAGCGAGGCACCAGAGTCCTCGACTTGTGAAACATGGGGTCAACAGGTCAAGTTTGGTCCCTGCTGTTCCAGGCCTTCCCTCATTCCGTCGAGGACTCTCCATTAGCAAATCCGCGGACTCCCATCGAACTCGGGAATGCCATTCATGACTCCCATGGTGCGATCCAATCGATCGGCTCTGAAGGCCCGGCCGCTGCTCGAAGCGCCCGGCTGGTCCGACGCGGCGCGACGGCGGCTCGAACGGGTCATCCGGGCCGGCGCCGGCCGACGCCAGCCGGTCGCGTTCGACTTCGACAACTCGATTGTCTGCGGCGACATCGGGGAAGCGACGCTGGCGATTCTGGCCCGGGACGGCTTTCTGCCGCCGCGGACGGCGCCGGCGCTGATCTCGCCGCCGTTCTCGCTCCCGGACGGATCCCGCACGGCGCCCGCCCAGGGTCGGGACTTGACCGAGTACTACGAGCGCCTGTTGGGGGCCACGGCTCACGCGACGGCGGACCCGGCCCCGCTGGCCACCGGCTATGTGTGGGCGGTCGAGGCCATGGCCGGCCTGAGCGTGGCCCGGGTGGCGGCGGCGGCCGAGGCCGCCCGCGTCCTGGGCCGGCCGGGGCGGGAGCGGCCGATCGAGGTGACGCCGGGCGGCGCGGTCTATCCGGCGCCCTGGTTTTACCCGGAGATGGTCGAGCTCATCGGCGTGCTGCTCGATCACGAGTATGACGTCTGGATCGTCTCGGCGAGCAACGTCTGGAGTGTGCGCTGGATGGTTCAGCGCGGGCTCAACCCGCTGCTGCGCCGTGCTTGCGGAGCGGTGGTTCCGCCCGAGCGGGTAATCGGCGTCTCGATGCTGCTTCAGGATGCGCGCGGCTGCTGGCACAAGGACCCGGTGCTGGTGCGCGAGGACGCGCGGTATGCGCGGCTGGATCCGGCGTCGACCGTGGCGCTCACCCTGACCACGAAACTGCATTTTCCTGTCCCGGTCTATTCGGGGAAGGTGGCGTGTCTATGGGATGCGCTTGGCGGGCGGCCGTATCTGGCGGTCGGCGACAGTCCGGGCGATCACGCGATGCTGAGGTTCAGTCGGCACCGGCTATGGATTGCCCGGCTCGAGAAGCCGGATTACCAGCGGGCGACGATGGCGCTCCGGGCTCGAAGCCGACGGGGGGACTGGATCTTCCAGCCCACGCTGACCCGGCGTTCCCCGGGGTTCGTGCCGGATCCGGGCGACTTGGGGCGCCGGCTGGGCGATCTGCCGTCGGCAGTGCGTGCGAGCTTTGAGGTTGTCGGGCGGGCCGGGTTCGGTCTAGGGTAGGGCAACAGCGCGGCAACTGCGCCATCGGGCGTCGGCGGGCTCACGGTTTTCACGTGATACCGCAGGGTCGGCGGCGTCGGTGGGCGGTTCACCGTCAATCGAGCGCGTCCCATGAAAAAGCGGTCATCGAGTGCCCGCGATCCGCGGCCGGCAGCGTCCTCTGAGGCATCGGGGGCTGTCCGTCATCCGCGGATCCATCCGGTCATCATCTATCCGTACCGGCCGACGAGCGACTACTCGGATCTCGAGCAGCTGTATGGGATGGTGTCGCGTCTGGACGCGGAGAAGGAGAAGTACGCGCGGCCGGTCACAGTGATGGACCGGAAGACGTTCCATGCGCAGGCGACACACGGGCCGTTTCTGGCGTTTCGGGAGAAGGTGGTGCAGCGGCATTCGGATTTGATCGACGCCTGGTGTGTGGACACGTGCCAGATGTGGTACACGGGGTTGGGAGCGGCATACGAGCGGGGGGCGGCGGGGGACGTGTATTGGCTGATCCCCGGCGATTTCAACTACGGCACCGCGGTGGGCCGCGAGGTCCTGAGCCGCCTTCACGATCTGCCGGAGATCGTGCTCGAACTCGATCAGGACTTGTGCGTGGGCGAGGTCACCATGGACCCGAACTGCTCGAAGCACGTGATCGATACCTATGGCACGTTCGCCCTCCTGTACACGTGGTTCCCGGCCGAGGCGCGGGAGATCCGGCAGGTCACGGAGCGGCCGCGATCCGAGTTCTTCGCGCTCCACCATCGGTTTCTGCACGAGGCGTTATGCCAGCGATGGTATGCGTACGAGCAGACCATGGTCCTGCTCGTCCAGGCCGTCGTGAGCAACAAGCGGGTCAGCCGGTTTTCCGTGGGCAACATCTCGGATCTGCCCGAGGGCCGGGAGTCACTCGCCGCCGCCATCGAGCAGGTCGAGCGGACGGAGCGGGTTCTCAAGTCGCTCTGGCGCGACCGCCACGGGCGCCGCTCGGGCTGGATCGAGCAGTATCGCGTCCTCGAGAGCCAGTCGGACGCGGTTTGCCGGGCTTCGCGGGGGATTCTCCAGAATCTGTTGCGCTGACAAGACAGCCCCCGCCTCGGTCCAGCCGCCAGGAGGTGGGAGAAGAGAGATCGCCGCCAAAAGGCGCAGAGGGCGCAAGAAGAGGATCAGGGGGATTCCGATCTTGTGCTTCTTGTGCCTTCTTGCGGCGACTTCCCCTCTTCGCG